>Ga0255166_1000030_pt1 | contig 132673 bp, 140 predicted proteins | sample Atl_Cont_RepC_8d_FD_186013 | JGI IMG/M metagenome (GOLD analysis project Ga0255166, IMG submission 186013) | Freshwater microbial communities from Altamaha River, Georgia, United States - Atl_Cont_RepC_8d | ecosystem: Environmental > Aquatic > Freshwater > River | place: USA: Georgia...
CCCGTTCGCCAAGGGCGGTAAGGTGGGTCTGTTCGGTGGCGCCGGTGTGGGCAAGACCGTGAACATGATGGAACTCATCAACAACATCGCCAAGGCGCACTCGGGTCTGTCCGTGTTCGCAGGCGTGGGTGAGCGTACCCGTGAAGGCAACGACTTCTATCACGAGATGATGGAATCGGGCGTGGTGGTCGAGAACAACCTGGGCGAATCCAAAGTGGCCATGGTGTACGGTCAGATGAACGAACCCCCGGGCAACCGTCTGCGCGTGGCCCTGACCGGTTTGACCATCGCCGAATCCTTCCGTGACGAAGGCCGTGACGTGCTGTTCTTCGTCGACAACATCTACCGCTACACCCTGGCCGGTACCGAAGTGTCCGCTCTGCTGGGCCGTATGCCTTCCGCCGTGGGCTACCAGCCGACGCTGGCCGAAGAAATGGGCCGTCTGCAAGAGCGCATCACCTCCACCAAGGTCGGCTCGATCACCTCGATCCAGGCCGTGTACGTGCCCGCCGATGACTTGACCGATCCGTCGCCTGCCACCACGTTCGCCCACTTGGACTCGACCGTTGTGTTGTCGCGTGACATCGCCGCCTTGGGTATCTACCCCGCTGTGGATCCGCTGGACTCCACCAGCCGCCAGCTCGACCCCCATGTGGTCGGCGAGGACCACTACAGCACGGCCCGCGCCGTGCAGGGCACGCTGCAGCGCTACAAAGAACTGCGCGACATCATCGCGATTCTGGGCATGGACGAACTGGCCCCCGAGGACAAACTCGTCGTGGCCCGCGCCCGCAAGATCCAGCGTTTCCTGTCGCAGCCGTTCCATGTGGCCGAAGTGTTCACTGGCACCGCAGGCAAGTACGTGCCGCTGTCCGAAACCATCCGCGGCTTCAAGATGATCGTCAACGGCGAGTGCGACCACCTGCCCGAGCAGGCCTTCTACATGGTCGGCACCATTGACGAAGCCATCGAGAAAGCCAAGAAGCTCTGAGAGGCCGTATGACCACAACCATCCATGTCGATGTCGTCAGCGCGGAAGAGTCCATCTTCTCGGGCGAGGCCACCTTTGTGGCCCTGCCCGGCGAAGCGGGCGAACTCGGCGTCTACCCGCGCCACACCCCGCTGATCACGCGCATCCGACCCGGCTCGGTGCGCATCGAGACGGTTGATGGTGGCGAGGAGTTCATCTTTGTGGCCGGTGGCATCCTGGAAATCCAGCCCGACTGCGTGACCGTTCTGTCGGACACCGCGGTGCGTGGCAAAGATCTCGACGAGGAGCGCGCCAACAAGGCCAAGCTGGCTGCTGAAGAGGCCATCAAGAACGCCAAGAGCGAAGTCGATCTGGCCCGCGCGCGTTCCGAACTGGCGATCCTCGCCGCGGAACTCTCAGCCCTGCGTCGCTTCCGTGAAAAAAAAACATGAATCACACGCGGCACCACAAACCGCATTGACGACACAAAGCCCCTGTCTCCGGACCGGGGCTTTTTTCTGGATGCATCGATTCACCCCACAATTCAGCCATGCCGAAAGCCAAACTCCAGGCCGCGACCCTCGGTGGCAGCGCCGATGTGGTCGAAGCCGCTTTTTACGAAGCCCTGCAACGCGGTGACATCGACCGCTTGATGGCCTGCTGGGCCGACGAGGACGATGTCGTGTGTGTGCACCCCGGCGGGGGTCGCATCATGGGCTTGAATGCCATTCGTGACGCATTCGAAGCCTTGTTCGCCCACGGCGGCATCCGCGTCGAGCCTTCGCAGGTGCACAAGGTGCAGTCGCTCACCTGCGCGGTGCACAGCGTCATCGAGCGCATCGAGATCGTCACCAACGAAGGACCGCGTCAGGCGCAGGTGGTGGTGACCAATGTGTACCAGCGCACCGCGCAAGGCTGGCGCATGGTGGCGCACCATGCCAGCCCGGGCACGCCCATGGCCCGGCAGCCCGACATCAGCCCGCCGCCTGTGTCCCAAGTCCTGCACTGATGCGATCAACGCCTCCCTGGTGGCTGCCCGGCGGTCATCTGCAAACGGTGGTGGCCGCCAAGCTCGCGCGCGTTGGAGATGAAGCGACACCTGTACCTTGGCGTCGCGAGCGTTGGACCACACCGGACGACGACTTCATCGAGGTCGATGTGCTGGCCGCCGAAGGGGGCACCGCTGCGCCTTGCCTGGTGCTGTTCCATGGTCTGGAAGGTTCGTCGGTGAGCCACTACGCGCGAGCGTTTGCGTTGCAGGCCCGTCGGCGTGGCTGGGCCTTGGTTCTGCCGCACTTTCGTGGTTGCGGTGGCGCGCTCAACCGAGCGCCGCGGGCCTACCACTCCGGCGATTGGCCCGAGATCGACTGGATCTTGCGCCGCGTGCGCGCGGAGTGCGCCGGACCCGTCATGGCCGTTGGGGTGTCGCTGGGCGGCAATGCCTTGATGCGTTGGGCGGGTGAGCTGGGCGCGCAAGCGCACGCCAGTGTCAACGCCGTGGCGGCCGTCTGTGCGCCCTTGGACCTGGTCCGCAGTGGCGAGGCGTTGGGGCGAGGGCTCAACCGCGTTCTCTACACGCCGATGTTTTTGCACACCATGAAGCCCAAGGCACAGGCCAAATGGCAACAGTACCCAGGCTTGTTCGATCTGGAGCGCGCCTTGCGTGCGCGCACCCTGGCGGAGTTTGACGACGCCTTCACGGCACCCGTGCATGGCTTTCAAGGCGTCATCGATTACTGGACGCGCGCTTCGGCCAAGCCGGTGCTGCGCGACATCGCCGTGCCCACGCTGCTGCTCAACGCGCGCAACGACCCGTTCGTGCCAGCGACATCGCTGCCGCACAGCGCCGAGGTGAGTGCGCACGTCACCTTGTGGCAACCCGCGCAAGGCGGACACGTGGGCTTCGTCGCCGGGGCGTGGCCTGGGCATGTCAACGCCATGCCCCAAGCCGTGGCAGACTGGCTGCACAACAACGCGGAGTGCCCACGTGGATGACATCGTTCGACAGGCTCTGGCCAAATGGCCCCATGTGCCCCATTGCTATGGTTGGCTGGGTCTGGACGCGCGGGGCGACTGGTACATGCGCGACGACCGCGTGCAGGCACAGGGCAGTTTTGTGCAGGCCAAAGGCTCACGCTTGCAGCACGACAAGCTGATCGACTTCATCGGCCGTAACTACGAAGCCGACGAACGCGGTTGCTGGTATTTCCAGAACGGCCCGCAACGCGTGTACGTCGAGTTGCAAGTGGCCCCTTGGATCTGGCGCATCCAACCCGACAACCGCGTGTGTGCGCACACAGGCCACGCGGTGCAGGTCCAGGCCAGCTACCTTGACGAAGAAGGGCGCTTGTATCTGCACACCGATCGGGGTCTGGGGCTGGTCCATACCCAGGACATGACCTTGGCCGCCGAGGCGGTGGAGGAGGGGCGCTGGCAGCCTGAAGGGGTGCAGGCCGCAGAACTGTCGCAACGCTTTGGTTTTGTGCTCAGCCCGCAAGCCTTGCGGGCATGAAAAAACCGGCCGGGGCGTCAGCCAGGGCCGGTCGGATCAAGCGTCTTGCTGGATCAGGGCTTGGCAGGCTCGGCCATCTTGCCGCCCGAACCGTTGACCATGTAGACCACGGCACGGCCGATTTCGTAGTCGCTGAAGGCGCCACCGCCCTGAGCCGACATGCTGCCCTTGCCTTTGAGGGCCGAGGTCAGCAAGGCCTCGTAGCCTTTGCCGATGCGCGCGCCCCAGGCACCCGCGTCGCCGAACTTCGGAGAGCCCAGCGCGCCCGATGCGTGGCAGGCGCTGCACTGGGCCTTGTAAACCTCTTCACCGTTCTTGGGCTCGCGGCTGACTTCGGCCAGTGCGATGGTGCCCACCTTTTGAATGCGCTGTGCCACGTATTCCGGACGGTTGATGACCTTCTCTTCGGGTTGACAGGCGCTCAGCGCAGCGAGTGCGGCCAGGATCAGCGCGAGACGGGAGTGTGAGGGCTTGAGCAGAGGCGCACGCATCAATCGTTCCTTGGTGAAGAAGGGCTAAAAAACGGCGAAATTATAACGAGCGCCCACCTACAATAGTCCTTCAGGCATGCGACTGTAGCTCAGTGGATAGAGTATTGGCCTCCGAAGCCAAGGGTCGTGGGTTCGATCCCCGCCAGTCGCGCCAACCGGTTTCGCATCAAGCAAGAGGAGCCTTCCATGAAAATTCTGGTCGCCGTCGATGGATCCAAATCGTCGCTCAGCGCAGTGAAGTACGCGGCCCGTCTGGCCAAGAACCTGCGCACCCAGGATCGCATCACCCTCATCAACGTGCACGACGACCACGGCCTGCGTCACGCCAAGCAGTTCGTGGGCAAGGCCGAGATCGAGGACTACCTGCGTGCCGTCAGCGACGAAGACCTGAAGGCCGCGCGCAAGCTGCTGGCCAAGGAAGGTGTGAGCTACGACGCCATCATCCGCCAGGGCTACATCGCCGAAGAAATCATCAAAGCCGCCAACGGGGGCAAGTTTGACATGGTGGTGATTGGCTCCAAGGGCCGCACCGGCTTCATGGACCTGCTCATTGGATCGGTGGCACAGAAGGTGGTCGCTGCCTGCAAGCAGCCCGTGGTGCTGATCAAGTAAGTCACAGCGCACCCTGTCACCAACCGCTGTCGGCGTGAGCCGTCAGCGGTTTTTTCATGCGGGATCTGAGTCGGTGGCGGCTTCGCGGAGTTGGAGCGCGCGTTCGTACAAGGCGTTGCGCGGTGCGCCGCTGATCTCGGCGGCCAGCTTGACGGCGCTCTTGAGTGGCAACTCTTGCAGCAACAAACCGAGCAGTCGATCGTGGGCATGTGTGTCATCTTGCGCGAGTGCCTGTGCATGCACCACCACCACGAACTCGCCCTTGCAGCGCTGGGGATGCGCTTGCAGCCAGCCCGGGAACGCCTGCGCCGGCATCGTGGCCACTTCCTCGAACTGCTTGGTCAATTCGCGACCCACGCTGATGGGGCGACTGCCCAATGCTGCCAACAGAGCACCCAGCGCCTCGATGCGATGCGGTGCTTCAAGCAGCACCTGGGTGCGCGACTCAGCGGCGATCTGGTCGAGGCAAGCGTCACGTTCGCCCGCGCGCGTGGGCAAGAAGCCGACAAAGACAAATCCGCGCTGCTCGGGCTCGGGACTGCCCGCTGCACTCAGCAAGGTGGTCACGCTGCTCGCACCCGGCAGTGGCATCACGCGCAGACCGGCGGCCTGGACCTGCCAGGCCAGACGCGCGCCGGGGTCGCTGATCGCGGGCGTGCCGGCATCGCTGACATAGGCCACCCGTTGGCCCGCTTGCAGACGGCGAATGACCTCCTGTGTGGCCTCCGACTCATTGTGTTGGTGCAGCGCCAGCCAGTGCCGCTGGCTGGTCTCGAGGCCATAGCTGCGCAACAGAGACTGGCTGTGGCGCGTGTCCTCGCAGGCCACGGTGTCACACAGCCCCAGCACATGCAGCGCGCGCAGGCCGATGTCGGCCAAATTGCCAATGGGCGTCGCCACCATGTACAGCGTGCCCTGCGGATAATGCTGGCCAGCCGCAGCGGCTTGTGCAGCGTTGAGGGCAAGGGTGAAATCGGTGCTCATACAGGCAGGCTTGCGGACATGGATCGTCAGGACACGACACGGCGGAACAGTGGGACCACCAAGGCACGCGGCGACGTGGCCGAGGACCTGGCGTTGGCGCATGTGCAGGCGCAGGGCTTGCGACTGGTGCAGCGCAATTATCGGACCCCGGGCCGGGGTGGCGGTGAGATCGATCTGATTTGCTGGGACCGCGATGACACGCTGGTTTTCATCGAGGTGCGCCAGCGCAGCCGCAGCGACCACGGCGGGGCCCTGGCCAGCATCACCGCCACCAAGCGGCGACGCATCGTCTGGGCGGCGCGTCACTTCCTGCTGCGCTTGGGCCAGGAGCCGCCGTGCCGCTTTGATGTGGTGGTGCTGCAATCGGACCAAGACCCGCTGTGGCTCAAGGCCGCATTCGACGCCATGGCTTGAGGGCCCGGGTATCATTGCGCCCATGCTCGAACAACGCATCGAACAGCACTTCATCGACAGCGCCGATCTCAAATATCAGGCGGCGCAAACCTTGTCCAAACCAATTGCGGCGGCCATCGCGGCTGTCCTGGCCAGCGTCACCAGCGGTGGCAAAGTGCTGGCCTGCGGCAATGGCGGATCGGCGGCCGACGCCCAGCACTTTGCAGCCGAATTTGTCGGACGCTTCGAGCGTGAGCGTCCCGAGTTGGGTGCCATCGCACTCACGACCGACAGCTCCATCCTGACGGCCATCGCCAACGACTACGACTACCAACAGATCTTTGCCAAGCAAGTGCGCGCCTTGGGACAGCCGGGCGATGTCTTGTTGGCCATCAGCACCAGCGGCAACTCGGCCAACGTCATTGCCGCCATCGAGGCTGCGCACGAGCGTGAGATGACCGTGGTGGCTCTGACGGGGCGCGGCGGCGGCAAGATGAACCCGTTGCTGCGCGACACCGATGTGCACGTCTGCGTGCCACACGAGCGCACCGCCCGCATCCAAGAGGTGCATTTGCTCACCATCCACTGTATTTGCGACGGGGTTGACACCCAGTTGCTTGGTGAAGGAGAAGGAAATCCATGAACACACGTCACATCGCCACCGCTCTGTTGAGCGCTTGGGTCTTGAGTCTCGGTTTGTCGGCCTGCGCGCCGGCCATGTTCGGTGGCGTCATTGGCACGGCCATGGTGGCCAGCGACCGCCGCACTTCGGGTGCCCAGGTGGAAGATGAAGGCATCGAGCAACGCGGCGCGACCGCTGTGCGCGAGAACTTTGGCGAGAAGGTGGCCCACATCAACGTCACCAGCTACAACCGCCAAGTGCTCATCACCGGCGAGGTGGCCGACGAGCGCGTGCGCGCCCAGGTCGAACAGCTCATCACCAAAGTGCCCAACGTGCGCAGCATCGTCAACGAGCTGGGCATTGGCCCGGTCAGTTCGCTGGGTGACCGCTCGACCGATTCGCTCATCACCGCCCGCGTCAAGGCGGCCATGATCGACAGCGAAGACATCTTCGCCAACGTCTACAAAGTGGTGACCGAGCGTGGCACGGTCTATCTGATGGGCCGTGTGACCCAGCGTGAGGCGGCGCGTGCCACCGAGATCGTGCGTGGCGTGCCCTCGGTCAAGCGCGTGGTCCGCGTGTTCGAGTACATCACCGAAGACGAACTCAAGGCCTTGCAGCCCAAGCCGCCCAAGGAAGAGTCGGGTAAGCCCACGCCCGTGATGACGGGGTCGGGCGCGCCCCTGACCACCAATTCGCCTGGGCGCTGAAGCATCCGTCCTCTCCCAACAAAAAGCCCGGCACTGCCGGGCTTTTTGCTGAAGGCGTGGGGTTCAGCGCAAACGCTTGATGAGGCTCGACGTGTCCCAGCGGTGGCCGCCCATGAGCTGCACATCGGCGTAGAACTGATCGACCAGCGCCGTCACCGGCAGACGTGCGCCGTTGCGCTTGGCCTCGTCCAGCACCAGGCCCAGGTCTTTGCGCATCCAGTCGACGGCAAAACCGAAATTGAACTGATCGGCCGCCATGGTCTTGCCTCGGTTGTCGAGCTGCCAGCTCTGCGCCGCGCCTTTGCCGATGACGTCGAGCACCAAGTCCATGTCCAGCCCCGCGCGTTGTCCAAAGGCGATGGCTTCGCTCAGACCCTGCACCAGGCCAGCGATGCAGATCTGGTTGACCATCTTGGTCAATTGCCCGGCACCGGGCGCGCCCATGAGCGTGAAGGCGCGCGAGAACGCCATCGCCACCGGCTTGACGCGCTCGAACACCTCGGCGTCACCGCCACACATGACGGTCAGCAAACCGTTTTGCGCGCCCGCCTGACCGCCGGAGACCGGCGCATCGATGAAGTGAATGCCCAGATTCTTGGCGGCGTCGTGGATCTCGCGTGCCACGTTGGCTGAGGCGGTGGTGTGATCCACCAGCACGCTGCCCGGAGCCATGCCGGCCAGAGCGCCATTGGCCCCGTACACCACCGAGCGCAGATCGTCGTCGTTGCCCACACAGCAAAACACGATCTGCGCGCCTTGTGCTGCTTCACGTGGCGTGGCGGCGTGGCGCGGCGCGCGGCTGTCGGCGAACTCTTGCACCCAGGTCTGGGCCTTGGTGGCGTTGCGGTTGTAGACCGTCACCGCGTGACCGGCGCGGGCCAGGTGACCGGCCATCGGATGGCCCATCACCCCCAGGCCCAGAAAAGCCACGGGCGTGGCGGCGGTGGCGGCGTACTCTTTGGCGTTGATGCTCGACATGCGAAACACTCCCTGTGACAGCGAACAAGGGCCGCATCATAGGGGCCGCGGCTCGGGCGGCGCTGTCGCCAGATCGACCGTCTGCAAGCGTTGCAAGGCCTGCGCCATCGTCACCATGCCGTGTGCGGCACCCGTTTGCATCACCGAGCTCAGTTGTGCCGTCTTGCCCTCGCGGATCAGGTTGCGCACGGCGGGCGTGCCCACCAGCAACTCGAACGCCGCCTGCAGGCCGCGGCCGTCGGCGCGCGGCACCAAGGTTTGCGACAGCACGCCGCGCAAGGCGTCGGCCAGTTGGGTGCGCACCAGGGCTTTTTCGCTGGCTTCGAACACATCGACGATGCGCTCGATCGTGGCGGCGGCGTGGCGGGTGTGCAGGCTGGCCAGCACCAGATGCCCGGTTTCGGCTGCGGTCAGGGCCAGACGGATGGTCTCCAGATCGCGCAACTCGCCCACCAGCAGCACGTCTGGGTCTTCGCGCAACGCGGCGCGCAAAGCGCTGGCAAAGCTGGGGCTGTGCGTGCCGATCTCGCGTTGCGTGATGAGGCAGCGCTGGCTGCTGTGCACAAACTCGATCGGGTCTTCGAGCGTCAGGATGTGCAGGGCTTCGCGTTGATTGAGGTGCTGCACCATGGCGGCCAGCGTGGTCGATTTGCCCGAGCCGGTCGGGCCCGTGACCAGCACCAAGCCGCTGCCCTGCAACAGCGCGGGCACGGCATCGGGCACCCGCAGATCGGCCAACGCAGGGGCCACTTCGGCGATGCACCGCAACACCGCGGCGGGGCCTTGTGCGTGCAAGAACACATTGGCCCGGTAGCGCCCAAGCGCAGGCAGGGCAAACGCGAAGTCTTGCTCCTGCCGTTCATCGCGGGTCGAGGCCGGACGCATGGCTTGCAACAGCGATTGCATCTGCGCCGCCGTGAGGGCCGGCTCGTCCAGCGCGACCAGCACGCCCTGTGTGCGCAGCCAAGGCGGCGCGCCGCAGCGCAAGTGCAGATCGGACGCGCCGTGCGCGCGGGTGCGTTGCAACAAGTGCAGGAGGGTGGGATCGGCTCGCGCTACAGTCATGCCATGGATTTCCTCGTTGAGAACTGGCAGGCCGTGCGCGCGCGCATCCGCGAGGCGTGTCAGCGTTGTGGGCGCGATGCCGCGAGCGTGCAGTTGCTGGCGGTGTCGAAAACCTTTGACGCCGACGCGGTGCGCGCCGTGGCGCAGGCCGGGCAGCGCGATTTTGGTGAGAACTACATCCAGGAGGCGGTGGACAAAATCACGGCTTTGCGCGGTGACGCTTCACCGCTGCCGCTGATCTGGCATTGCATCGGCCCCATCCAGAGCAACAAGACCCGACTCGTCGCCGAGCACTTCGACTGGGCGCACACGGTCGATCGGCTCAAGATCGCGCAGCGCCTGAGCGATCAGCGCCCCGCGTCGCTGCCGCCCTTGAATGTGTGCATCCAGGTCAACACCGACGGCGGTGCCACCAAGTCGGGCGTGGCACCCGACGAAGTGCTGACGCTGGCACGCGCCATCGTGACGTTACCTCGTCTGCGCTTGCGCGGGCTGATGACCATCCCCGATCCGGTCGAGGGCTTTGAGGCGCAGGTCCGTTTGCATCAGCAGGCCAAGCGCTTGTTCGATGCCGTGCAAGCCGATCTGAAAGCGCCCAACTTCGACACCTTGTCCATGGGCATGACGGCCGACCTGGAAGCCGCCATCCACGCCGGCAGCACGATGGTGCGGGTGGGGACGGCGATTTTTGGGCGGCGTGCCACAGGCGGCACGCCATGATGCTCAGAGACTTCCTGCAATCGTCGTGGCTGCGACCGAAGCGCTGATGGACTTCTGCTGAGGGGCTGAGACGCCGGTAAGGGCTTGAGTTGGGGACTGCCCTGCGCTGGCGGTGGGATAGCTGGAAACGCTGGTCGCGAGCGCGGAATTGATGGCGCTGCCGCTGGATGGGCCAGCGGCCGATGTGGCGCTCCCCGCGTCCGCACTGGATGACGAGGAGCCGCCGCCACACCCCGTGGTGGCGATGCACACCAGCAGCGAGCCCAATATGAGGCGAGTGGTCATGGTGTCTCCATTTCAGAACTGACAGACGGAGGCACCGCCGGGACGTTCAGAGTCTGTCGAGTAGAACTGCATCAGTATGGACAAGCCATTGTTGACCGGCAGCAGGTTGAGGACAACGTTGGCCGCAGCGTCGTTGACGGTGTAGGCCCCGATCGGGGCGTTGCTACCGGTCATGGCGGTGGGTGTGAGGTTGATCGACATCTGCTGGTTGGTCACGCAAGCGGAATGACCGCTCTTGATGGTGCAATGGAAATCGCTTCCAGCGTCTGTGTCAACCGCGACTCGATCACTCTTGGCATTTTGAACGGCGCTGTTGAGTTTCAGCGCGACGCCGGTTGCGCTGAACGTCAGAGTTCCCATGTGGCTGATCGAACCGGATGTGCTGGACCAGCCTCCGGACAAGACGGGTCCGCCGACCGAGACGACAAAGCCACAGGTGCCGCTGGTTGGCAGGGCTGCATGGGCGAAGGGACTCAGGCCAAGCATCGCCATAGCCAAGAGACGTTGAAGAGTTTTCATGATGATCCTTCTTGATTCGAGTTGAGGTGTGTACGCATGCTTCCGCTCACCGAACGCTCAAGCTTTCGAGTCCTTAGGCGATCCAAGTCAGTAGACTCACTTGACGACAAATTTTGGAATTTTGTTATCAATAAACGGTTTGCAAAGTACGAAGTAAGACTAATACAAACGTGTTTCAGCTGTCAACATCCCTGGCATGAGCAAGCACCCTTTCCTTGGCACCTTGGGCGATCGCCTCCGGCACGCCTGTCAGTTGCGGGGCTATTCGCAGGCCGAATTGGCCATCCAGGTGGGGGGGGCGCAGGGGGCGATTGGCAACATTGAACTCATCCCCCGCGATGGCCGGGGTGAGACCGTGATCCAGATCGCCGAAGCGCTGCGCGTTCGTTACCGCTGACTCAAGGACAACCAAGCCCCCATGGAGGATGTTGCGGCCGTACAAGAGCCGGTGGCTGGGTACGCGTCCTCACCGGCCCGATAAGTCCCCTTGCTGGGTCAAGCGCGGGCGGCAAGCTCTGAGACGCTGACTCAAAACCTCGGCAAATCCGGGTGGCTGATCTGCTCGGCGCGCACCAGCATCTTGCCGTACTCGGCACAGCGGTGCAGGGTGGGGATGACTTTGCCAGGGTTGAGCAGGCCCAGCGGGTCGAACGCGCGTTTGACGCCAAACATCTGCTCGTTCTCGGCGGCGGAGAACTGCACGCACATGCTGTTGAGTTTTTCCACGCCCACGCCGTGCTCGCCCGTCACGGTGCCGCCCATGGCGACGCTGGTCTCCAGAATGTCGGCACCAAACAGCTCGCAGCGGTGCAACTGGTCCGGGTCGTTGGCATCGAAGAGGATGAGCGGGTGCAGGTTGCCGTCACCGGCGTGAAAGACGTTCAGACAACGCAGGTCGTATTTCGTTTCCATCTCGGCGATGGCTTGCAGGATGTCGGCCAGGCGCTTGCGCGGGATGGTCGAGTCCATGCACATGTAGTCCGGGCTGATGCGGCCGGAGGCCGGAAAAGCGTTCTTGCGCCCGCTCCAGAACTTCAACCGTTGCGCCTCGTCTTCGCTCACCGTGATGGCGGTGGCACCGCTGGCGCGCAGCACCGCGCTCATGCGCTCGATTTCTTCGGCCACTTCCTCGGGCGTGCCATCGCTTTCGCACAGCAAGATGGCGGCGGCGCTCAGGTCGTAGCCCGCGTGCACAAAGTCTTCCACCGCCGCGGTCATGGGGCCGTCCATCATTTCCAACCCTGCCGGGATGATGCCTGCCGCGATGACGGCGGCCACGGCTTCGCCCGCTTTGCGCACGTCGTCGAAGCTGGCCATGATGCAGCGCGCCAGTTGCGGTTTCGGCACCAGCTTGACGGTGACTTCGGTGGTGACCGCGAGCATGCCTTCGCTGCCGACCGCGATGGCCAGCAGGTCCAGTCCCGGTGCGTCCAGCGCCGTGCTGCCCAGGGTGATGGGATCGCCCTCGACGGTGAAGCCTTTGACTTGCAACACGTTGTGCAGGGTCAGACCGTATTTGAGGCAGTGCACGCCGCCGGAGTTTTCGGCCACGTTGCCGCCAATGGTGCAAGCGATCTGGCTCGACGGGTCCGGCGCGTAGTACAGGCCATAGGGCGCGGCGGCCTCCGAGATGGCAAGGTTGCGCACGCCGCATTGCACCACCGCCGTGCGGCTTGTCACATCGACGTTCAGGATGCGGTTGAACTTGGCCAGCGACAGCGTCACGCCCTCGCGGTGGGGCATGGCCCCACCCGACAAGCCCGTGCCCGCACCGCGCGCCACCACCGGCACCTGCAAGGCATGGCAGGTTTGCAGCACGGCTTGCACCTGCGCTTCGGTTTCGGGCAGCGCCACGCACATCGGTCGTGTGCGGTAGGCGGTCAGGCCATCGCACTCGTAGGGGGTGGTGTCCTCGGGCGTGTGCAGCACCGCATGCGCGGGCAACACCGCACGCAGGGCCTCGACCACGCGGGCCTGGCGGTCGGCGCGGTCCAATGCGGCGGTTTCGGACGGGGCTTGGGGAGCGTTCATGCGGGCAACTTTACGGGAAAAGCCCGCGCGCCGGCATGAAGAAAGTTTGATGCCGCGTTGACGGCGATTGAAGCGGCGTGGTGGAACCGTCGCAGCAACAGGCTCAGGGCACGGCTTTTTGCAGCCACTCGCTGAAGGCCGCGCATTCCCAGCGGTCCATGGCGCCGGTGCGCCAGCACAGGTAATGGGCGTGCGGGCTGGGCACTTGTCGACGCGACAGCCGCACCAGCGTGCCGTTGTCCAGCCAAGGGGCACCGAGCTTGAGGCGAATCAGCCCCACGCCGAGTCCTTGCGCGGCGGCGTCGCAGATCAGGCCAATGTCATTGAAGCTCGAGCCCTCGGTGGGTTCGGGCCAATCCAGGTCGTGGGCGGCGAACCAGGTGCGCCACGGCTCCAACGGGCTACGCAGCAAGGTCGCGTCGGCCAGATCCTCGGGGCTGTCAAACGGACCGTACTGGTGCACATACGCGGGCGACGCCAGTGGCACCACATCGTCTTTCATGATGCACAGGTGCTCGACATCGGCGTAACGGCCGGTGCCAAAGCGCACCGTCAGGTCGGCGTCTTCGGCCACCACATCGAGCAGTGGAATGCTCACCTGCAAATTGAGGTCGATTTCCGGATAGGCCTCGGCGAAATGGCGCAGGCGTGGCATCAGGATGGAGCGCGCGAACGTGGGCGTCACCGCCACCCGCAGCTTGCGCTTGCCGTTGGGCGTGCCCTCCCGGCCGGGGAAGCGCTCCAGGATGTTGAGGCCTTCGCGCACATGGGCGAGGTATTCGCTGCCTTCGGTGGTGAGCGAGAAATCGGCGCGGCCAAACAGCTTGACGCCCAGCAATTGCTCCAGTTGCTTGACGCGGTGACTCACCGCACTGGGCGTGACGCACAGCTCGTCCGCGGCCTGGGTCACCGAGCGCAGCCGCGCCAAGGCCTCGAAGGTGAGCAGGCATTGGATCGGCGGGATGCGGTGCGCCATGGCGGAGCCTTATTTGAAGATGACCGTCTTGTGGCCGTTGAGCAGCACGCGGTGTTCGCTGTGCCACTTGACGGCGCGCGCCAGCACCTGGCTTTCGGTGTCGCGGCCCATGGCGGTCAGGTCGTCCACGGTTTTGCTGTGGTCCACGCGGGTCACGTCCTGCTCAATGATGGGGCCTTCGTCCAGATCGGCGGTCACATAGTGCGCGGTGGCACCGATGAGTTTGACGCCGCGGTCGTGCGCTTGGTAGTACGGCTTGGCGCCCTTGAAGCTGGGCAAAAAGCTGTGGTGGATGTTGATGGCGCGTCCCGCCAGTTTCTGGCACAGATCGTTGCTCAGGATTTGCATGTAGCGCGCCAGCACCACCAGCTCCGCGCCTTCGGCCTCGATGATCTCCAGCTGCCGCGCTTCGGCCTGGGCCTTGTTGTCCTTGCTCACCGCGATGTGGTGAAAGGGCACGTTGTAGCTGGCCGCGAGTTGGTAGAAGTCACGGTGGTTGCTGATGATGGCGCGGATGTCCAGCGGCAACAGACCGCTCTTGACGCGAAACAGCAGGTCGTTCAGGCAGTGCCCTTCCTTGCTGACCATCAGCACGGTGCGCATGGCTTGCGTGGCGTCGTGCAGGCTCCAGCGCATGCCAAAGCGTTCCGCCAGACCGCTCAGTTGCTGCTGCAAGTCGGCTTTGGCGACGGTGCTGCACGCAAACTGCACGCGCATGAAAAACAAACCCGTGTCGTGGTCGTTGTATTGCGCGGCTTCTTCGATGTTGCCCTGGCGTTCGAGCAAAAAGCCCGACACGGCATGCACGATGCCCGTGCGATCCGGGCAAGACAGGTTGAGGATGTAGACGCTCATGGGGCGTCATTGTAGGGAGCGCGTTTCGCGCACCAAGCCAGCGCCCGGCGGGCACGCGTGGTGCTCGCCGTTGCGGCCGTGGGCTTCAGTGCAGGCCCAGGGGTGTCTGCGCCAGCTCGGCGTAACCCGCCAGCGTCTCCTCCACCTCTTCGGCGGTGGGGCTGCGTTCTTGCCAGGCGCGCAAATGGCCCTGGAACAGCTCGGCCCAATAGCCTTCCAGGTACACCTCGCGGCCCTTGCGCTTGTCGACGATCTCAAACCCTTCGCGCTGCAGGGCTGGCAAATCCTCGCGCACGGGCGTGCAGCTCGGGTCTGCGGTTTGCAGCAGCATGACGGAAAACTGATCGGAGTTGTAGAGCACGTTCATGGCGGTCCATCGCGTCGAGGTGGTGTTGAGCGTATATCGGATCGAAAGTCCGAGATTCAAGAGGGGATCAGCCGCCAGCCTCTTCCACCTGCTTGAGCTGCTGGTCCACCCGGTCGCCGTTGGCGTTGGTGATGCGCAGCCGCACGGGCAAATAGCCCAGCTCGGGGGCGAACCACAACTCGATGAGTTGGTCGAATTCACGCCGGGGCTTGCGGGTCAGTTTGACGCTGTGCACGCTGCCATAGGGCAGTTCCAGTAGCTCGGGTTTCTCGACCTCGAACTGCCAGACTTCGGCCTCGCGTTGCGAGACGGTTTGAAACGACAGCATGGTGCCGACGGGGTAACGCTCGGGATCGGCGGCCAGCAGGGCGGACAGCTGCAACACCACGCTGAGCCGGTCTTGTGCGCCGCGCAGCAGGGGCACCTCCGGCGTGTTGGCGCTGAAGCTGATGACGCCCTTGTCGCGCTGGAAATGCGCCGCCAGCTCACTGCGGGTCTTGTCGCCAAAGCGTTGCGGCAGCAAGCCGTCGCTACCGATTTGCCCGCTGCTGGTTTGCACGCGCGAGCCGAGCAGGAACGCCCCCACTTCCAAGCGCGCGTCATAGCGCTGGCCGTCTTGTCGCCACAGCAGCTCGGCCCAGGCGTGGTAGGGGAGTTGACGTGCCTGGCCTTGCACCGCGTAACTCAAGCGCGCGCTGGCCGGTGGACGTGCGGCGGTCGATGCCGCATCGTTGGGACTGGCACTGCGCTGAAAAGGCGGCAAATCGACCGCAGCGGCCACGCGCTCGGGCAAGGACACGGGGGCGGTCAGTTGGGTGGCGATGTCTTCGAGCTCGTGCGTGGGCTTGGCGCTGGCGGTTGGTGCCGCGTCGGACGTCGCCGCGAGTGGGGGGCGGGGTGTGTGGTGCGCGGGCGCGGGTGGCGTGGCCTTGGCGGGCGTGGGGGTGGGGGTGGGCTGGATCTCGCGCACGATCTGGCGCGTTTCGAAGCGGTGGGTGCTCAAGGCCGGTTCATGGCCAGGCATCAGCCACGATGGCGAACCCGCCAGCAGCCACACATGCGCGGCCAACACCAGCAGCACCAGGGCCAGGCCGTGCCAGCGCGACAGCCGCGTGTGGGCGGGCCGCATCAGGCGGGGGCTGACGGCGGCGGTGTGCATGCTCAGCCGGGGTACCCCAGATCCTGACTCAGTTGTTGCGCGGCCTGACGCAGGGCGCGCGCTACCGGGCCTTGCCAGGCGGCGTCGAGCGAGGCACGCGGGCCCAGCGCGAGGATGCCCAGCACCAGGTGGCGATCGGCATCGAACACCGGCGCGCAAAACCCGACCACACCGGGCAGCAAGGTGTCGACCACGCGGCTGAGGCCTTGCGTGCGCACTTCATCGAGCATGTCGCGCGCTTGAGCCAGCGTCGTGGGCACATCGCTGCGGCCCATCTTCTGGGCGCTGGCGAGTTCGGCCTTCAGACGCGCGTTCACGCGGGCGGGCGGCAAGAAAGCGGCGAAGCAACGCCCCGTGGCCGAGGTCAGCAGCGGCATGACGTCGCCCAGTCGCAAGGTGCTCAGTGTTTGCGGCGCTTCCTGCCAGTGCACGATGGTCGGTCCTTGGTTGCCCCACACGGCCAGCGCCACGGTGTGGCCCATCTCGTGCATCAGCGCGGGCATGCGCTCGCGCGCCATGCGCACGGCGTCCACGCGGCTGAGCGCGGCCAGTCCAACGCGCAAAGCGGCCGGTCCGAGTTCGTAGCGGGTGCTGATGCTGTCTTGCTGCACCAGGCCGAGGCGCTGAAAGCTCACCAGGTAGCGATGCGCTTTGGCTGCGCTCATGCCGGCGGCGGCTGCAAGGTCGCGCAGCATCAGCGGGCCGTCGCCGCGGGCGAGCACCTCCAGCAGGGTAAATCCCACCTCAACCGATTGAATCCCAGCGCGTTCTTTCATGGGCAGATTCTCAAATTCCGATAGAATTACGATTAGTTAAATCAATTTACCATAGGTGAATGACACCAAAGGACGCCCATGAAACTGGCTACCTACAAGGACGGCTCACGCGACGGACAACTCGTGGTGGTGTCGCGCGACCTCAGCACGGCGCATTATGCGACGGGCATTGCCGCCAAGATGCAGCAAGCGCTGGACGATTGGGGCTTCATCGCGCCGCAACTGCAAGACCTGCATGAAACCCTGAATTCGGGCAAGGCGCGCCACGCGTTTGCCTTTGATCCGGCGCAGTGCATGGCACCGCTGCCACGGGCCTACCAGTGGGCCGACGGCTCGGCCTACATCAACCACGTCGAGTTGGTGCGTGCGGCGCGAAACTCGGAAGTGCCCGAAACCTACTACACCGATCCGCTGATGTACCAAGGCGGCAGCGACGACTTTGTCGGTCCGCGCGACGACGTGATCGTGCCCAGCGAGGACTACGGCATCGACTTCGAAGCCGAGATCGCCGTCATCACCGGCGATGTGCCGATGCAGGCCTCGCCCGATGAGGCGCTCGAAGGCGTGCGCCTCATCATGCTGGCCAACGATGTGTCGCTGCGCAACCTGATCCCGGCCGAGCTGGCCAAAGGCTTTGGGTTTTTCCAGAGCAAGCCGGCCACGGCTTTCAGCCCGGTGGCGGTCACGCCCGACGAGCTGGGCGAGGCTTGGGAGGGTGGGCGTGTGAACCTGACCCTGCAATCGACCTGGAACGGGCGCAAGGTTGGCATGTGTGACGCCGGTCCGGACATGACTTTTCACTTTGGTCAGTTGATCGCGCACATCTGCAAGACGCGCAACGTGCGCGCCGGCTCCATCGTCGGCAGCGGCACGGTGAGCAACCGGGGCGTCGAGGTCAATGGCAAGAAGGATTGGCCCAAGGGCTACAGCTGCATCGCTGAAAAGCGCGCCATCGAAACCATCCTCGATGGCAAACCCAGCACCGGCTACATGCAATTTGGCGACACCATCCGCATCGAGATGAAGGGCCGCGATGGGCAAAGCGTCTTTGGTGCCATCGAGCAAAAGATCGCGCCGCTGCAGCGCGACTGAGGTCGCTCAGGGCTGGTAGACCGTGTTCAGGTCGGCAAAGCCCTTGACCTCGATCGGGTTGCCGAAAGGGTCGAGGAAGAACATGGTCCATTGCTCGCCGGGCTGGCCGGCAAAACGCAAATAGGGCTCGATGACAAAGCGCGTGCCGGCGGCGCGCAAGCGCTCGGCCATGCGCTGCCAATCGGGCAGGGCCAGCACCAGTCCGAAATGCGGCATGGGCACGAGCATGCCATCGACGTGTCCGGTGTTGTGCGTTGGGAACGGTTCACCCAGGTGCAGCGAAATCTGGTGGTCGTAGAAATCGAAGTCGACCCAGGTCTCGGTGCTGCGTCCCTCCACGCAACCGAGCACCTCGCCATAAAAGCGCCGGGCCACATCGAGGTCGGTGACGTTGAAGGGGAAATGAAAGAGGCTGCGCATGCCCAAAAGCATAGCGCAGCCTTGAAAGCCACCGCAGTCGCCACTGCGGCAGGAGACAAACGTTACGCGTGCGACGGGTCCGCCGCCATCTGATCGAATTTCTTGAAGTACTGGCGGGCCATGGCCACCACCTGGTTGTCACTGGGGTGGTCGCTGGGCACGCTGTCAACGATGGCTTTGGTGACCGCGACGGCATGGCTGGCGCACCAGTCACGGAACTCGTCGCGGGCCTTGCCGGGGCCCGTCAACAGCACTTCGTGCGTGCCCGACAGCGCCTTGGCCACGTCGGCATAAAACGGCGCGGTTTCGCTGCCCTTACCTTGGTGCTTGTGGTGGGTGCGTGATTTGACGCGTTGCGATTCGACGTGCTCGCGGTCAAACATCAGCACATGGGCTTCGTGGTGGTCCATCCAGACGACGGCGTGAAAAGTGGTCATGGGTTACGGCTTTCTTCAATGAGGGTGTTCGACTTTTTCTTGGCAGTGGATGCACCGCGCCGCTTCAGGCGCAGCATGCAAACGTGCCTCGGGGATGTGGGCGTCGCAGTCGACGCAAACGCCGTACTGCCCGTCCTGGATGCGCTGCAAGGCGGCATCGATGGCGTTGAGCTCGGACAGCTCGTGCTCGTTGAGCGCGAATTCCAAGTCGCGCGCGGTGTTGACCTGAGCGGGTGAGTCTTCGCTGTGGGCGAAATGCTCGGTGGCGACTTCGGCGCGGCTCTTGGCACCGCCGCGTTGCTGCGCGATCTGGTTCAGCAGCTGCGCGCGCAGGGTCTCCAGTTGTTGTCGGTAAGCGTTTGTTTGCATCGGTACTCCGTCGATCTCTTGGAGTGATCATCGCGCGCAGCGGCAGGGTTTTCCTTGACCGAGGTCAAGCGCGCACAAAGGCGTGGACAATTTGCCGCTGCAACAGGAGAGCCGTCGCATGTCAAACCCGCAACCCATCGACTACAGCCGCTACCAGACGTTCCACATCACACGTCGTGGCCCGGACAACAGCATCATCGACCTGCAAATGAAAGCCGGAGGGCCTGGTGGCAATGGCAAGCTGCCCACGGCGGGCCATGAAGGGCACTGGGAATTGAGCGAGATCTGGCGCGACATCGGGCGCGACGACAGCGTGCGCTGTGCCGTGCTGCGCGGTGAGGGCCTGGGGTTTTCGGGCGGCGGTGATCTCGCGTTGGTGCAAGACATGGCCAGCGACTTCGAGGTGCGCTCGCGCGTGTGGAAAGAGGCCCGCGACTTGGTCTACAACGTCATCAATTGCGACAAGCCCATCGTCAGCGCCATGCACGGCCCGGCCGTGGGCGCGGGGTTGGTGGCGGGTTTGCTCGCCGACATTTCGATTGCCAGCAAGACCGCCAAGATCGTCGATGGTCACACCCGGCTCGGCGTGGCTGCGGGCGATCACGCCGCCATCATCTGGCCCCTCTTGTGCGGCATGGCCAAGTCCAAGTACTACCTGATGCTGTGCGAACCCGTCAGCGGCGAGGAGGCCGAGCGCATCGGCCTGGTGTCGCTGGCCGTCGATGAAGACCAGTTGCTGCCCAAGGCCTACGAGGTCGCCGAGCGACTCGCCACCGGCAGCCAAAGCGCGATCCGCTGGACCAAGTACGCGCTCAACAACTGGCTGCGGCAGGCCGGGCCGACCTTTGACACTTCGCTGGCGCTGGAGTTCATGGGCTTTGCCGGTCCCGATGTGCACGAAGGCGTGGCCTCGCTGCGCGAGCGGCGTGCGCCCAAATACACCTGACATAATCCGCCGCATGCAAGCCCTGCGCAACGCCCACCACATCGCCCGCCTCGTGCTGGCGTGGTTTGTGTTGTCCATCGGCGTGGCCGTGGCCTCTCCCGTGATCCATCCCAAGGCGATGGACTTGGTGTGTTCGAGCGGCGGCAGCATGAAACTGGTGGTCGTCGGGGACGACGACAGCCACACCGCATCGAGCAGCCACACGCTCGACTGCCCCTTGTGCGCGACCCTGATCGCGCCCCCCGTGCTGGGCCAGTCCGCGCTGCCCGCACCCTCGCCACTGGCCCATGCGATGCAGCCCGTCGAAGCGGCACGCATCGCGGCGGCCACGGCCCCCCCACTGCCCTCACGCGGGCCGCCTTCCGCTCTCCTGTGATCTGAGTGCGCAGCCTGCTGAGGTTGCGCGGGTTCATGGCCGCACATCGCCTCGCCTGGGGCGACGCGGCTTCGATTCAGGAGTTCGAGATGGAGCACCACCTTCCCAAGGGCCATGCCCTGTATCAGGCCGGGCAAACCGGCCACGTTTGGCAAATCCAGCGCGGTTTGATGTGGCTGTCGGCGGATCAGGGGCAAGCCCTGACCTGGCTGGCCTTGCCCGGTGACATGCTGGGCGTGGAAACCTTGTGCGGCGAAGCCTATGCCTGCACGGCCGTGGCCCTCAAGGGCACGACGCTCGCGCGGCTATCGGTCGACACGCAGTGGGGCCAGTTCAGCGTGGTTGCCCAGGGCTATCTGCAACAACAGCAACGCCTGCGCGACATGGCGCGTTTGCGCAGTGGCGCCGTGGGCGCGCGCATGGCGCATTTGCTGCGCATGCTGGCGCTCGAATTCGACGGCGGCGAGCGCGTTCTTCAGCGCCATGAACTACCGACCTTGCGCGAAATGGCGCAACTCATCGACGCCAAGCCCGAAACCGTCTGCCGCGAATTGGCGCGGTGGTTTCCGGCACGCGAAGACCCTCGCTACAAGACGGCGATGGAACGCATTCACAACGCGGCCTTGGGGGCTGCGACTTAAAACAAACCATTCAAAAATGGCAGGAGAGATTCTGATGAAACAACATCCATGTGCATGGACTTTGAGGGCCGCAGCGATGACCATGGTTTTCTCGGGCGTGGCCACGGCTCAAAGCCAGGACACGAACCATCTGAACACCGTGGTCATCACGGGCAAGTCCGATGCGCTGACACAAACCACCATCGACAGCGCCAAGGAAAACGTGAAGGCCATTCCCGGCGGTGCCTCCATCGTCGATCTGGATGTGGTGCGCGAGGGGCGTCAATCGACCTGGAGTGACAGCCTGGGACTGGCCCCGGGGGTGTTTATCCAAGACCGTTTCGGCTCGGAGGAGGCGCGCATTTCCATCCGTGGTTCTGCACTGAGCCGCACGTACCACAGCTTTGGCATCAAGGTCATGCAAGACGGCGTACCGGTGAACTATGCCGACGGCTTTTTTGACATGCAAACCTTGGACCCCAACGCCTCGCGCTACGTTGAGGTGCTGCGTGGGCCCAACGCCACCACCTATGGCGCGACCACCTTGGGCGGGGCCATCAACTTCGTCGCTCCCACGGGGCAGGCTCAACCCGGCAGCGTTGCGCGTGTCGAGGTGGGGAGCTTTGGTTACAACAAAGTGTTTGGCAGCACCGCAGGCGTTGCCAAGACCCATGCGAGCAGCGGCAACATGTGGGACTACTACGTGGCCGGCTCGCAAACACAGCAAGATGGTTTTCGAGAGCACGCCAAGATGGAGAACCAAAAAATTCTGGGCAACTTTGGCGTCAAGGTGAGCAAAGACATCGAGTCGCGCTTTTATGTGGCTGCCGTGCGCAGCCGCACGCAGTTGCCCGGTTATCTGACCAAGGACGAGATCGCGCAAAACCCGTCGATGGCGGCGAGCAATGTCAGTACGGTCACCGCCACACCCACTGCCGCCGGCAGCAGCGTGGCGGGCATCTATCCCTACCGTGTGGACGCCAACCGCCGTCGCGATGTGGACGCGCAACGCGTGGCCAACAAAACCACGGTGCGCGATGGCGACACGGTCTACGAGTTGGCGGTCTACGCCATGAACTACAGCCTGTGGCACCCCATCGACAGCATCGTTGAGCAAAACGCCAAGACGCTGGGCGGGCATCTCAAGGCCACGCGCTTGTTGCAGGAGCACCAGATCAGCATCGCCTATCTGCCCAGCGTCGGCTCAACTCACGGAACGCAGAAAGACACCAACAATCAGGGCGTGGCCACCAGCGCGGCCAAATCCGACTACGAGCAGCGATCGAAGAACGACAGCTTCTTCATCGAAGACAAATACAGGTCATCGCCACAGACCACCTGGACCGCTGCCTTGCAATATGACCGCGCCCGTCGCAAGGTGAGCGATGGTCTTTTGGCGTCGAACAACTACGACTACAACTTCAGTCAATGGAGCCCTCGTGTTGGCGTGACGCATGACTGGAGTCCTTCGCAACAAGTGTTTGCCAGCGTGAGCCGCAACTTTGAAGCCCCCATTTTTGGCCTGGCGGGTACGACCACCACGGCCAACAAGGCGCAGTCGGGTGTGACCTTGGAATTCGGCACGCGCGGCGCAGCGCATCAAGGTGCACACCAGTACGGTTGGGACGCGACGTACTACCGGGCGCGCCTGAACAATGAGTTCCTGTCGGTGTGCTCCAACAGCGCCTGCACGGCGTCGACAACGAGCAACGTTCCCAAGTCGCTGCACCAAGGTGTCGAGTTGGGCCTGAGCCATGCGTACGACCGCAAGCTGGACTCGCGTCTGGCTTTGCTCTACAGCGACTTTCGATTCGTGGACGATCCCACCAACGGCAACAACGCGTTGCCAGGCTTTCCGCCCCTCATCGTGCGTGGCGAGGTGTTGTATCGCTTCGGGGCGCAGGTCCACGACAAGCCCAACACCTATGTGGGGCCGAAGTTTGAGTGGGTGCCACGCAAAGCCCCGATGGACAACGCCAACACCGTCTACAACGATGCCTATGCGCTGTTCGGCTTCAAGGCGGGCCAGGCCATAGACAAAAGATGGTCGTGGTTTCTCGATGCACGCAACTTGACCGATAAAAAATACGCGGCCACCACCAACATCGCCGCCAACTACACCACTTCGCCGGGCGATGGTCGCCGCTATTACCCGGGTGATGGGCGTTCGGTGTACGTGGGCGTTGAAGCCAAGTTGGATTGAACGGGAGAGCTTGAATGCATTTCATGAATCGTGTTGTGTGGGTCGCCGCACTGTGCGGCCTTGGAGCCGTACCGATGGCCCAAGCCCATGTGGTGCTGGCTGAGCCCCAGGCCGTGGCGGGCAGTTACTACAAAGCCGCTTTGCGCGTGGGCCACGGCTGCAATGGTTCGGCCACCACGGGCATCACCGTGCAAGTGCCCGAAGGCTTTCAAGGTGTCAAGCCCCAGCCCAAGGCGGGCTGGCGGCTCAGCATCCGCAGGGCCCCGCTGACCAGGCCCTACGCGAGCCACGGCAAAACCGTGACCGACGATGTGGTGGAAATCAGTTGGCAAGCCGCGACGCCAGACGCCCCATTGCCCGATGATTTTTTCGATGAGTTCGTGTGGCAAGCGCGCTTGCCCGAACGGGCCGGTCCCGTCTGGATCCAGGTCTTCCAAACCTGCGCACAAGGTCAAAACAACTGGGTCGATGTCCCAACTTCGGGGACATCCATCCAAGGCATGAAAACGCCAGCCGCACTACTGGTCATTCATCCCGCAGGTGCCGCTCACCAAAACCATTAACCAGGAGAAAACCATGCAACCCAAACTCAAACACCTCATCGCCCTCACTGCGGTTGTCAGCAGCGCCGCGTTCGCGCAAGACATCGCTGTCAGCGACGCCTGGGCCCGCGCCACCGTGCAAGGCCAGAAGGCCACGGGTGCCTTCATGAAACTCACGGCCAAGGACGGTGCGCGCCTGGTGGGCGCGCAAAGCCCGGTGGCGGGCGTGACCGAGATTCACGAGATGAAGATGGAGCGCGATGTGATGAAGATGGCGGCCATCGCTGGCCTGGACCTGCCGGCGGGCAAGACGGTCGAGCTCAAGCCCGGCAGCTACCACGTCATGCTGATGGACCTCAAGCAGGCCCTGCCCAAAGACAGCACGGTCCCGTTGACGCTGCAATTCGTCGATGCCAAGGGCAAGCCGTCCCAAATGGAGATCAAGGTGCCCGTCTCGACGATGGTCCCAGGCGGCATGCCCAGCGGCCACTCGCACGGCGATCACAAACACTGATTCGGACACAGGCGCGGTGCGCGCCGGTGACTGTCAGTTTCAAGCGCGTCTGTCTTTGGTTTAATCGGGGCTGCCATCCCGCAGCACCGAGGAGACCACCATGACAGACGCCAAGGGTTTCGATTTCACCCAGTTCGTTCCGGGCTTTGACTTCCTGAAAAAACTCGGTGGCGCAGGCGCGACTACCAGCGCCGCCACACCCGGCTGGGTGGCGCCCACACTCGACCCTGCCGAGCTGGACCGGCGCATTCAGGAGTTGAAGACGGTGCACTTCTGGTTGGACCAAAACACCAAGGCCGTCAGTGCCACCATCCAGGCGCTCGAAGTGCAGCGCATGACGCTCAACGCTTTGCAGGGCATGAACGTGAGCCTGAGCGAGATGGCCGACTCGCTGAAGATCAAGCCCGAGACCTTCGCCACGCCGTCGTTTGCCGAGGCGGCCTCTGCCCCTGAAGCCGCAGCCCCCAGCAGCCCCAAGCCCGCCGCCAAGCCCAAGGCTAAGGCCAAGAAGCAGCCGGCCACCGCCAAGCCCGAGGCCGATACCGGGGCCGCCGGGCAGGTTGACCCCGCGCAATGGTGGGGCGCGTTGACCCAGCAGTTCCAGAACATCGCGCAGACCGCCATGAGCGACATGGCCAAGAACGCAGCCACCCACCCGGGCGCACCGGACGAGGTCAAGCCCGCAGCCGGTGCATCGCGCAAAGGCGCACCCGCATCGGGCCGCAGCAAACCCGCGCGTGCCACCAGCCAGGCCAAGACCCCGCGCCAGCGCGCATGAAGCTGTTTCCTTACGGGCACGCCACCCATCCGCAGTGGCAGATCGCCGCTGAGTTGGTGTTGGCGCAGTTGCGCGCCCACATGGTCTTGCCAGAGTACGCGGCCCATCCGCCGTTGGCGTTGCTCTACATCACCGACCACTACGCGCACGAAGCCGAGCCGTTGCTGGATTACCTGCGCGAAGGCCTGCCCTCGGTGCAGGATTGGGTGGGGACGGTGGGCGTGGGCATCGCGGCCAACAACGTGGAGTACTTCGACGAGCCGGCGCTGTCGGTCATGTTGTGCGACATCGACCCCGGCCAGTACCGCGTGTTCAATGGCTTGGTGCCGCTGAGCGCGGCGAGCGCCGACTTTGCGCCCGCGACGGCCTTGGTGCATGCCGATGCGTCCACCCCCGACGTGGCCGATCTGATCGTCGAGCTGGCCGCGCGCACCGGCCGTGGGCAGGTGTGGGGCGGGCTTGCGTCGAGTCGCAGCGAGGTGGTCCAGTTTGCGGCGCACGCCGGTGACGCCGCGGGCGGCGTGTTTCGCGGCGGTCTCAGTGGCGTGGCGTTCGGACCCCAGGTGTCGTGGTTGTCGCGCGTCACGCAGGGCTGTCGCCCGGTTGGACCCGCGCACACGCTGACCGAGGTGGATCGTCATGTGGCGCTGCGTCTGGACGGTGAGCCGGCGATGGATGTGCTGGTGCGCGATCTGGGCATCGATTTGCGCGAACCCCGCGAGGCCATGCCGCGCTTGCGCAACACGCTGGCGGGTTTGTCGCTCGCGCCAGTCAGCGGCGCGCCCCGGCGCAGCGAGTTGGCCGACGATGTGCTGGTGCGTCACCTCATTGGTCTCGACACGGCACGCGGCGGTGTGGCCGTGGCGCACGAGCTCAACGTGGGCATGCAACTGACGTTTTGCGAGCGCCATGCGCAGGCGGCGCGCATCGACCTCACCCGCATCTGCACCGAGATCCGTGAAGCCTTGGAGCCCGAGGTCTGGCCCGCCGACGTGGCGCTGGCTGTGCACGACAACGTGCGCGAGGCGCCGCACCCGGCACGGCGCGTGGCCGGTGCGGTCTATGTCAGTTGCACCGGGCGCGGCGGACCGCACTTTGGCGCGCCCAGCGCCGAGTTGCAGATCGTGCGCCACGCGCTGGGCGATGTGCCCTTGGTGGGGTTCTTCGCGGCGGGCGAAATCGCGCACCAGTCGCTGTACGGCTACACCGGCGTGCTCACGGTGTTCACCACCGACTGAGCCGGTCGCAGCGCGCGGCGTTCGCGCGTGCCGCGCGTGCGTCAGACGCCGCGCGCGCGGTCGCTCTTGAACTGGGCTCGGAATGCGCTGAAGCGCTGCGCCTCCAACGCCTCCCGCACCTCGCGCATCAGGTTCAGGTAGTAGTGCAGGTTGTGGATGGTGGTGAGCATGGGCCCGAGCATTTCGCCGCAGCGGTCCAGGTGGTGCAGGTAGGCGCGGCTGAAGCCGCCGCTGACGCTGCCGTCCTCGCGCGTGTGTCCCGCGCAGGTGTAGCAGGTGCACGTGGCGTCCAGCGGGCCGTGGTCGCTCTTGTGGCGGGCGTTGCGGATTTTCAGGTCGCCATAGCGGGTGAAGATCGTGCCGTTGCGCGCGTTGCGCGTGGGCATGACGCAATCGAACATGTCCACGCCTTGCGCCACACCTTCGACCAGATCTTCCGGCGTGCCCACGCCCATCAGGTAACGCGGCTTGTCGGCAGGCAGTCGGTGCGGCGTGTGCGCCATGATGCGCAGCATCTCGTCCTTGGGCTCGCCCACGCTCACGCCACCGATGGCGTAGCCAGGGAAGTTCATCTGCACCAGGGCTTCGAGAGACTCCTGGCGCAGGTGCTCGAACATGCCGCCTTGCACGATGCCGAACAAGGCGTTGGGGTTGTGCAGCCGCTCGAACTCGGCTTGCGAGCGCAGCGCCCAGCGCCGGCTCATCTCCATGCTGGCGCGTGCCTCGGCCTCGGTGGTGAGGTGGCCCTTGGTTTCGTAGGGCGTGCATTCGTCGAGCTGCATGACGATGTCCGAGTTCAGCACCGTCTGGATCTGCATGCTCACCTCGGGCGACATGAACAGCTTGTCGCCGTTGACGGGTGAAGCGAAGTGCACGCCTTCTTCGGTGATCTTGCGCATCTCGCCCAGCGACCAGACCTGAAAGCCGCCGCTGTCGGTGAGGATGGGCTTGGACCAGCGCTCGAACCCGTGCAGACCGCCAAAGCTTTGCATCACGTCCAGGCCCGGGCGCATCCACAGGTGGAAGGTGTTGCCGAGGATGATTTGCGCGCCCATGTCTTCCAGGCTGCGTGGCGTCACACCCTTGACCGTGCCGTAGGTGCCCACCGGCATGAAGATGGGCGTTTGCACCACGCCGTGGTTGAGCGTGAGTTGGCCCCGGCGGGCGTGGCTGGCGGCATCGGTGGTGAGCAGTTCAAACTGGAGCATGGGGTGACTTTCGGGTCAGCAGCATGGCATCGCCATAGCTGAAAAATCGATAGCGCTGCGCAATGGCATGGCGGTACAGCGCGTGCATGTGATCGAAGCCGGTGAACGCCGCCACCAGCATCAGCAAGGTGGACTTGGGCAGGTGGAAGTTGGTGAGCAGCACATCGACCACTTGAAACGCAAAGCCCGGCGTGATGAAGATGTCGGTGTCGCCCTCGGTGCGACCGCTGCGCGCCCACGACTCCAGCGTGCGAACCGTGGTGGTGCCCACGGCCACGACACGCCCGCCGCGTGCGCGGCAATCGGCGATGGCTTGCAGCGTCTCAGGTGGTATGCGATACCACTCGCTGTGCATGCGGTGCGCGCGCAAGTCGTCCACCTTGACTGGCGAGAACGTGCCCGCGCCCACATGCAAGGTGACGCTGGCGCGTTGCACGCCGCGCGCGTGCAGGGCGTCGAGCACGGCGGCGTCGAAATGCAAGGCAGCGGTGGGCGCGGCGGCCGCGCCGGGGTGACGCGCGAACACCGTCTGGTAGCGGCGCTCGTCGTCGGCGTCGTCGCTGTGCGTGATGTAGGGTGGCAGCGGCACGTGGCCATGCGCGGCCATCAGGTCGTGGGGCGCGTCGCTCAAGGCCAGCCGAAACAGCGGTCCGTCGGCATCGGGCCAACGCGCCAGCAAGGTGGCGGTGAAGCCGCCGTTCATGTGCAACACCGTGCCGAGGGCGGGTTTTTTGCTGACCTTCATGTGCGCGACCACCTGGTGCGCGGGCTCGCCCGGCACATCGGCCAGCACGCGCTCGATCAGCAATTCGAGTTGGCCGCCTGTGGGCTTGGCGCCAAACAGCCGCGCCTTGACCACTTGCGTGTCGTTGAACACCAGCAAGTCGCCGGCTTGCAGCAGCTCGGGCAGTTCGCGAAAGATGCGGTCGCTCGGCGGCAGGGCGCGGCCATCGAGCAGGCGCGACGCGCTGCGTTCAGGAGCCGGGTGCTGCGCGATCAGCTCGGGTGGCAGGGCAAAGTCGAAATCGCCGAGCGTGTGATGCGGCGCGTCGGCAGGGGGGTGTGCGGTGTGATCCGCAGGGGCAGAAGACGGCATGTGCTTGAGGGCCGGACGGACCCGTTCCAAGAGGGACAGAGGGCACAATTGTCCCATGTCTGCGCCCGATGCCTCTGCCACCCCACCGGCACGCCAGTCCCTGTCCGCGCCGCAAAAAGCGCTGCGCAAACTGGGGCTGCTGCGCGACGTGGACCTGGCCTTGCATTTGCCGCTGCGCTACGAAGACGAGACCCGCCTCGTGCGCTTGCGCGATGCGCGTGAAGGCGACACGGTGCAGATCGAGGCCACGGTGACGCGCTGCGACGTGGCCTACCAACCGCGACGCCAGTTGCAAGTCGTGGTCGACGACGGCAGCGACACCTGCACGCTGCGCTTTTTCAATTTCTTCGCATCGATGCAAAAGTCGCTGGCCGTGGGCCAGCGTGTGCGGGTGCGCGGCGAGCTGCGGGGCGGTTTTCTGGGCTGGACCATGCTGCACCCGAGCTTCAAGGCCGCTGGCGGTGCCTTGCCGCAGGCCCTCACGCCGGTGTACCCCACCAGCGCCGGCTTGCCGCAGGCGTATTTGCGCAAGGCGGTGGTGGGGGCGTTGGACCGCGCTCTGCGCCACGGGGCCTTCACCGAGACCATCCCTGCCGAGCATCTGCCGCACGGCACCTGGACCTTGGCGCAGTCCTTGCAGTTCCTGCACCACCCCACGCCGGATGTGTCGCTGGCGCAGTTGGAAGACCGCACGCACCCCGCCTGGCAGCGTTTGAAGCTGGAAGAGCTGCTGGCGCAGCAGCTCTCGCAATGGCAGGCCAAGCGCGAGCGCGACGCCTTGCGCGCGCCGGCATTGCAGGCCTGCAGGGGGGGCGTGCACGAGCAGTTGCTGGCGGTGCTGCCGTTTGACCTGACCGACGCGCAGCGCCGTGTGGGGCAAGAGATCGCCGCCGATCTGACGCGCCCCGTCCCCATGCACCGCTTGCTGCAAGGCGATGTGGGCTCGGGCAAGACGGTGGTGGCCGCACTCGCCGCTGCCATCGCCATCGATGCCGGGTGGCAATGCGCGTTGATGGCACCGACCGAAATCCTGGCCGAGCAGCACTTTCGCAAACTCATTGGCTGGCTCGAACCTTTGCTGGCCCCGCGCGGGCAATGCGTGGCCTGGCTGACGGGCAGCCAAAAAAAGAAGGAGCGCACCCAGATGCTGGCGCGCATCGCCAGTGGCGAGGCCGCTTTGGTGGTGGGCACGCATGCGGTGATTCAGGAGCAGGTGCAGTTCCAGCGGCTGGCGCTGGCCATCATCGATGAGCAGCACCGCTTCGGCGTGGCGCAGCGCCTGGCCTTGCGACAAAAGCTCAACCCGACGCACGAGCAGCCAGAAGGACGGACGCAACAGGGAGCCAAGGGGTCGGCGGCGACCGAGCCGCATTTGCTGATGATGAGCGCCACGCCCATCCCACGCACCCTGGCCATGAGCTACTACGCTGACCTTGATGTCTCCACCATCGACACGCTGCCGCCCGGTCGCACGCCGGTGGTGACGCGCCTCATCAGCGAGGCGCGGCGCGGCGAACTCATCGAGCGCATCCGGGGGCAGTTGCAAGAGGGCCGGCAGGTTTATTGGGTGTGTCCGCTGATCGAGGAGAGCGAGGCGCTGGACCTGAGCAACGCGACGCAGACCCATGCCGATCTGAGCGCGGCCCTGCCCGGCGTGATGGTGGGGCTGCTGCATTCGCGCATGCCGGTGGCCGAGAAGAAGGCGGTGATGTCGCTGTTCGAAGGCGGGCAGATGGGCGTGCTGGTCAGCACCACGGTGATCGAGGTCGGGGTCGATGTGCCCAACGCCTCGCTGATGGTGATTGAACACGCCGAACGCTTCGGCCTGAGCCAGTTGCATCAATTGCGTGGCCGCGTTGGGCGCGGTTCGGCGGCGTCGGCCTGTGTGTTGATGTATGCGACGGGCGAGCATGGGCGTTTGAGCGAGACCGCGCGCGAGCGCTTGCGCGCCATGGTCGAGACGCACGACGGCTTTGAGATCGCGCGCCGCGATCTGGAGATTCGCGGACCGGGCGAGTTTTTGGGTGCACGCCAATCCGGCGCGCCGCTGCTGCGCTTTGCCGATCTCAGCACCGACGGCGAGTGGCTGGCCTGGGCGCGCGCACTCGCCCCCACGCTGCTGGACCAGCATCCGGCGTGGGCGCAGCGCCACATCGACCGCTGGTTGGGTGGAAAATCCGACTTCCTCAAAGCCTGAACCGGGCCAACCGTTTTCACATGACGCTGACCGAACTGAAGTACATCGTTGCCGTCGCCCGCGAAAAGCATTTCGGCCGTGCGGCCGAAGCCTGCTTTGTGTCGCAGCCCACCTTGTCGGTGGCGATCAAGAAGCTGGAGGAAGAGCTGGAGGTCAAGCTCTTCGAGCGCAGCGCCAATGAGGTGAGCGTCACGCCCTTGGGCGACGAGATCGTGCGCCAGGCGCAAAGCGTGCTGGAGCAAGCGGCCAACATCAAGGAGATCGCCAAGCGCGGCAAGGACCCGCTGGCTGGCCCCTTGCGCTTGGGCGTGATCTACACCATTGGCCCGTACCTGCTGCCGAGTCTGGTGCGGCAAGCCATTGCGCGCACCCCGCAGATGCCCTTGATGCTGCAAGAGAACTTCACCGTGCGCTTGCTGGAGATGCTGCGCACGGGCGAGATCGATTGCGCCATCCTGGCCGAGCCCTTCCCCGACACCGGATTGGCGGTTGCGCCGCTGTATGACGAGCCGTTCATGGCTGCGCTGCCCAGTCACCACCCATTGGCGTCGCGCACCTCGCTGGCCTCGCAGGACCTGAAGAACGAGAACATGTTGCTGTTGGGCAATGGTCATTGCTTTCGCGACCATGTGTTGGAGGTGTGTCCCGAGTTCGCGCGCTTTGCCAGCAACGCCGAGGGCATTCGCAAAAGCTTCGAGGGCTCGTCGCTGGAGACGATCAAGCACATGGTGGCCGCCGGCATGGGTGTCACCCTGGTGCCGCGGCTGAGCGTGCCCAAGGAAGCGCTGGCACCCGCGTCCAAGCGCAAAAAGGGCGATGAGCCCCATGTCCGCTACCTGCCCATCGACGCCGACAAGGGCGGCACGCCACCCATGCGTCGGGTGGTGCTGGCGTGGCGGCGCAGCTTCACCCGCTACGAGGCGATTGCGGCCTTGCGCAATGCCATCTACGCCTGCGAGTTGTCGGGCGTGACGCGCCTGTCATGAGTGGCATCGAACACCCGGGGCCGGACCTCGGGCCGTCGCATCCGCAGGGTCTGCGCCACCGTCTCGCGCTCTATCTGGACCTGATCCGCTGGAACCGTCCGGCGGGTTGGCTGCTGTTGTTGTGGCCCTCGCTGTCGGCGCTGTGGATCGCTGCCGAGGGCTGGCCCGGCTGGCATTTGTTGGGGGTGTTTGTGCTGGGCACCATCCTCATGCGCAGCGCGGGTTGCTGCATCAACGATGTGGCGGACCGCGACTTCGATCGCCACGTCAAACGCACCGCGCAGCGGCCCGTCACGCGCGGTGCCGTGTCGGTGCGGGAGGCCTTGGCGGTGGGCTCGGTGCTGGCCTTGTGCGCCTTTGGCTTGGTGCTGACCACCAACGCCGTGACCATCGTCTGGTCGGTCGTGGGCTTGCTGGTGACCTTGATCTACCCCTACGCCAAGCGCCATGTGTCCATGCCCCAAGCGGTGTTGGGTGTGGCCTTCAGTTTTGGCATTCCGATGGCTTTTGCCGCCGTGCGCGGTGAAGCCTGGACTTGGGCTCAGGTGGATGCCACGACACTGCTGCAGGCCGCGCCGCCAATGGCCTGGGGCTTGTTGCTGTTCAACCTGTTTTGGGTGCTGGCTTACGACACCGAATACGCCATGGTCGATCGCGACGACGACGTTCGCATCGGCATGAAGACCTCGGCCATCACCCTGGGGCGCTACGACGTGTTGGCGGTGATGGGTTTTTACGTCATTTACCTCGAAGGCTGGGTTTGGTGGCTGCAAGACGCGTCGTTGGGTTGGGCCTGGGGCGTGGCACAGGTGCTGGCCAGCGCGCAGGCCATCTGGCATTTCTTTCTGATCCGCACACGCAGCCGCGAAGGGTGCTTTCGCGCGTTTCGCCTCAACCATTGGCTGGGGGCCACGGTGTTCGCCGGCATTGCCCTGGGCTATGCCTGGCGCTGAGCAACGGCAACTCGCATCCAAAGGCATCGCCGACGAAAAAGAAAAGCGCCCGGCCGGTTCGGCGCGAGCGCTTGGCGGAGAGCCTGAAGTCGATCAGTGCTTCTTGGCTTTCTTGTGTTTTTTGGCTTTGTGCTTTTGTTTTTGCCCCTTGTGCTTAGCGGGCTTGTCTGCTTTCGGCGCGGCCATGTCCTGGCTAGCCGGACTGGCGGGGCTCGGTGCCACAGCGGGCGCCGCCGGGACGGCAGGGGTGGCGGGCACGGCCTGGGCTGCAGGCGTCACCGGGGTGGTGACGTACTGAGCCTGAGCGAGCGAAGACAGGGTCAGGGAGAGGGCGGCCAGAAGGCCCAAGAGCAATTGGTTCACAGCAAGAATCCTTTCGACAACGATTGTCGCACTGCGCGCGTGGCCGTTCATTTGCCGAACTCGTCGCCCAGCTCCCGAGCCCGCTGGCAGGCAGCCTGCATGGCGGCGCGGAATGCATCGGCCACGCCCGCTGCTTGCATGTGCTGGAGCGCGGCGTAGGTGGTGCCTCCCTTGGAGGTGACACGTTCACGCAGGGTGGCGGGCGATTCGTCCGAGCTGCGCGCCAGTTCGGAGGCGCCGACAAAGGTGCCGATCGCCAGCTGACGAGCCTGCTCCGAGGACAGTCCCATGCCGACGGCGGCTTCGACCATGGCCTCAATGAAGAAGAACACATAGGCCGGCCCCGATCCGGAAATCGCGGTCACGGCGTCGAGCAAAGATTCTTGCTCCACCCACAGTGACTGACCCGTGGTGGCCATGATGCGCTCGACCCATTGACGTTCTTGCGCTTGCACCATGGCCCTGGCAAACAAGCCGGTCTGACCCAGCCCCACCAGCGCAGGCGTGTTGGGCATGGCGCGCACCACACGCTCGGTGCCCAGCCAGCGGCCAATGCTGTCGCTGCGGATGCCGGCGGCGACGCTCAAGTGCAAGGCATGCCCACAGTGGGCTTTGGCCTGGCTGGCCGCTTGCTCGAACACCTGGGGCTTGATGGCCCACACCACGACCTCCGCCGAGGCCAGATTTGGACCGGGCTGATTCAGTGCCGTCAGGCCGAATTGAGAGAGTAGGCGCTCACGTGTTTCGACATGGGGTTCGACCACGGTGAGCTTGGCGAGGGGGTGTCCTTGGCGGATCAGGCCACCCAGGATGGCGCTGGCCATGTTGCCGCCACCGATGAAAGCCAAATGGGGAGGAGGTGCTTGTGTCATGGGGGGCGATTGTCAGCGATCGAAAAATAATTGCTGGCAGCCCTGAAGATGTGGCATAATCCCCGGCTCTGCCCAAAAAAGGCAGGGTTTTTCTGCCCAAACATGGATGCGTCGCGAATGGTTCGTGGCGCGGACAGCGGGCCCAAGACTGATTGAGCGATGGCCGAATGGCTGATGCTCGATGCAAGTTGGGAATATTGAAATGATCCAGACTGAATCTCGACTCGAGGTCGCCGACAACACTGGCGCGAAGTCCGTTTTGTGCATCAAGGTGCTCGGCGGCTCCAAGCGTCGCTATGCCAGCGTTGGCGACATCATCAAGGTGAGCGTGAAAGAAGCCGCTCCGCGTGGCCGCGTCAAAAAAGGCGAGGTGTACAGCGCGGTGGTGGTTCGTACCGCCAAGGGCATCCGCCGTGGCGACGGCTCGCTCATCAAGTTCGACGGCAATGCCGCCGTGTTGCTCAACAACAAGCTCGAGCCCATTGGCACGCGCATCTTTGGCCCGGTCACGCGTGAACTGCGTACCGAGCGCTTCATGAAGATCGTGTCGCTGGCGCCCGAAGTTCTCTGAGGACCTGCCATGAACAAGATTCGCAAAGGCGACCAGGTCATCGTCATCGCAGGCCGCGACAAGGGCAAGCGTGGCGTGGTGACCCTGCGCAAAGACGACGACCGCGTGGTGGTCGAGGGTGTCAATCTGGTGAAGAAGCACACCAAGCCCAACCCGATGGCTGGCACCAATGGTGGCATCGTCGAGAAGGCCATGTCGATCCATCAGTCCAACGTGGCCATCTACAACGCGGCCACCGGCAAGGCGGACCGTGTGGGTATCAAGGTGTTGGCGGACGGCAGCAAAGTGCGTGTCTTCAAGTCCAGCGGCGAAGAAATCAAGGTGGCATGACCATGGCACGACTGCAACAACATTACCGCGAGAAAGTCGCTCCCGAGCTGACGCAAAAGTTCGGTTACAAGTCTCCGATGGAGGTGCCGCGCATCACCAAGATCACCCTGAACATGGGTGTGAGCGAGGCGGTGGCCGACAAGAAGGTCATGGAGCACGCTGTGGGCGACCTGACCAAAATCTCGGGTCAAAAGCCCGTCGTGACCAAGGCCAAGAAGGCCATCGCTGGTTTCAAGATCCGCGAAGGTCAGGCCATCGGCTGCATGGTCACGCTGCGTGGCGTTCGCATGTATGAATTCCTGGATCGTTTCGTCACCGTGGCGCTGCCGCGTGTGCGTGACTTCCGGGGTATCTCGGGTCGTGCATTTGATGGCCGTGGTAACTACAACATCGGCGTCAAAGAACAGATCATCTTTCCCGAGATCGAATACGACAAGATCGACGCCCTGCGCGGTCTGAACATCAGCATCACCACGACGGCCAAGACCGACGAAGAGTGCAAGGCGCTCCTCGCGGGCTTCCGTTTCCCGTTCAAGAACTGAGGTGGCACGTGGCTAAAGTAGCTTTGATCGAGCGTGAGCTCAAGCGTGAAAAACTGGCGGCCAAGTACGCGAAAAAATACGCGGAACTGAAGGCCATCGCCAACGATGCCAAGCGCAGCGATGAAGAGCGTGCAGCCGCCCGTGCGGGTCTGCAAAAGCTTCCGCGCAATGCCAACCCGACCCGTCAGCGCAACCGTTGCGAAATGACGGGCCGTCCGCGTGGCACTTTCCGTCAATTCGGCCTCGGCCGCGCCAAGATCCGTGAACTGGCCTTCGAGGGCAGCATTCCCGGCATCACCAAGGCCAGCTGGTAATCGGGCAGGAGAAATTCAACATGAGCATGAGTGATCCCATTGCCGACCTGCTGACCCGCATCCGCAATGCGCAGATGGTGGCCAAAGCCACGGTGTCGGTCCCTTCTTCCAAAGTCAAGGTTGCCATCGCGCAAGTCCTCAAGGATGAGGGCTACATCGACGGCTTCCAACTCAAGTCCGAGGACGGCAAAACCGAACTCGAGATTTCTCTCAAGTATTACGCCGGTCGTCCCGTGATCGAGCGCATCGAGCGTGTCAGCCGTCCTGGCTTGCGCGTGTACAAAGGCCGCGACGCCATCCCTCAGGTCATGAACGGTCTGGGTGTGGCCATCGTCACGACGCCCAAGGGTGTCATGACCGATCGCAAGGCGCGTGCTGTCGGTGTTGGCGGCGAAGTGCTGTGCTACGTCGCCTGATCGGGAAGGAGTAACAACAATGTCCCGAGTAGGAAAAATGCCCGTGATCGTCCCCCAAGGTGTGGACGTCTCGATCAACGACAGCCAGATCAGCGTCAAGGGTGCCGGCGGCGCGCTCGCCGTGGCAGCCAGTGCCTTGGTCAAGGTGGTGAACGAGGCTGGCAAGATCAGCTTCACCCCCGCCGACGAGTCGCGTGAAGCCAACGCCATGAGCGGCACGCTGCGCCAGTTGGTCAACAACATGGTGGTGGGTGTGTCCAAAGGCTTCGAGAAGAAGCTGACGCTGGTGGGCGTGGGTTACAAAGCCCAGGCGCAAGGCGCCAAGCTCAACCTCGCCGTGGGCTTCTCGCATCCGGTGAACATCGACATGCCGGCTGGCATCAAGGTGGAAACGCCGGCCCCGACCGAAATCCTGATCAAAGGTGCTGATCGTCAGCGCGTGGGTCAGGTGGCCGCCGAGATTCGTGCCATCCGTCCGCCCGAGCCCTACAAGGGCAAGGGGATCCGTTATTCGGACGAGAAGATCACGATCAAAGAGACCAAGAAGAAATAAGGAGCTGCATCATGTTGAACAAAAAACAGCAGCGTCTGCGTCGTGCCCGTCAAACCCGCATCCGCATTGCCAAGCAAGGCGTGGCCCGTTTGACCGTCAATCGCACCAATCTGCACATCTACGCCAGCGTGATTTCGGACTGCGGCACCAAGGTGCTCGCCAGTGCGTCCACCGCCGAAGCCGAAGTTCGCCAATCGCTGGGCGCATCGGGCAAGGGCGGCAACATCGCTGCGGCCCAAGCCATTGGCAAGCGCATCGCCGAGAAGGCCAAGGCCGCCGGTGTCGAGAAGGTGGCCTTTGATCGCGCAGGTTTCGCCTACCACGGTCGCGTCAAGGCGCTGGCCGAAGCTGCCCGTGAAGCGGGCTTGCAGTTCTAAGCAGATCGGAAACTAACATGGCAAAAGTTCAAGCTAAAGTGCAAGACGATGGTCGTGATGACGGTCTGCGCGAGAAGATGATCGCGGTCAACCGCGTGACCAAAGTGGTCAAGGGTGGCCGTATTTTGGGTTTCGCCGCATTGACGGTGGTCGGTGACGGCGATGGCCGTGTCGGCATGGGCAAAGGCAAATCCAAGGAAGTGCCGGCTGCTGTGCAAAAGGCCATGGAAGAGGCCCGCCGCAACATGACCAAGGTTTCGCTCAAGAGCGGCACGATTCACCACACGGTGGTCGGTCGTCACGGTGCTGCCAGCGTCATGATGATCCCGGCTCCCAAGGGTACCGGCATCATCGCGGGCGGCCCGATGCGCGCGGTGTTCGAGGTGATGGGCATCACCGACATCGTGGCCAAGAGCCACGGCACCTCCAATCCGTACAACATGGTTCGCGCCACGTTCGATGCGCTCAAGAACTGCACCACCCCGTCCGAAGTGGCGGCCAAGCGTGGCAAGACAGTTGAAGAACTGTTCGTCTGATCCGGGAGCATTTCATGAGCAAATCCCAAACTGTCAAAGTTCAATTGGTTCGTAGCCCCATCGGCTGCAAGGAATCGCACCGCGCCACCGTTCGTGGCCTGGGCCTGCGTCGTCTCAATTCCGTGCGCGAGCTGGAAGACACGCCGGCCGTGCGCGGCATGATCAACAAGATCAGCTACCTGGTCAAAGTGCTCTAAAGGTTTCAAGATGGAACTCAATAACCTCAAACCTGCAGCGGGTGCCAAGCACGCCAAGCGTCGCGTGGGTCGCGGCATTGGCTCGGGCCTGGGCAAGACCGCTGGTCGTGGCCACAAGGGTCAGAAGTCGCGTTCGGGCGGCTACCACAAGGTCGGTTTCGAAGGCGGTCAGATGCCGCTGCAGCGTCGTCTGCCCAAGCGTGGCTTCAAGTCGGCTTCGCTCAAGTACAACGCCGAAGTGACGCTGGCATCCCTGGAAAAGCTCGGCGCTGCCGAAGTGGATCTGCTCACGCTCAAGCAAGCTGGGCTGGTGGGCGCCATCGCCAAGGTGGTCAAGGTCATCAAGTCCGGTGAGATCAAGCGCGCGGTCAAGCTCAATGGCATTGGTGCCACGGCAGGTGCCAAGGCCGCCATTGAAGCCGCTGGCGGCTCCCTCGCCTGATTGGTGAAAGACTGAGGAATCCGCACCGTGGCGACCACTTCGATGGGCAATACCGACAAGTACGGCGACCTGCGTCGCCGGCTGGTCTTTTTGCTGCTCGCGCTGGTCGTGTATCGCTTGGGTGCGCACATTCCCGTTCCGGGCATTGATCCGGCGCAGTTGCAACAACTGTTCAAGGGCCAGCAAGGCGGCATCTTGAACCTGTTCAACATGTTCTCCGGGGGCGCTCTGTCCCGCTTCACCGTGTTTGCGCTGGGGATCATGCCGTACATCTCGGCATCGATCATCATGCAGTTGCTGACCTATGTGCTGCCGACCCTTGAGCAGATCAAGAAGGAAGGCGAAGCGGGTCGTCGCAAGATCACCCAGTACACGCGCTACGCCACGCTGGGCCTGGCGCTGTTTCAGTCGCTGGGCATCGCTGTGGCGCTGGAGGCCTCGGCTGGTCTGGTGATTGAGCCTGGCTTTGGTTTCCGCATGACCGCCATGGTCAGCCTGACGGCGGGCACCATGTTTCTGATGTGGCTGGGTGAGCAGATCACCGAGCGTGGTCTGGGTAACGGCATCTCGATCCTGATTTTTGCCGGCATCGCAGCAGGTCTGCCCAATTCCATCGGTGGCTTGCTCGAGCTGGTGCGCACTGGCGCGATGAGCATCCTGGTGGCGCTCATCATCGTGGTGGTGGTGGCGGCGGTGACTTATTTCGTCGTGTTCGTCGAACGCGGTCAGCGCAAGATTTTGGTGAATTACGCACGTCGGCAAGTGGGCAACAAGGTGTATGGCGGTCAGTCGTCGCACTTGCCGCTCAAGCTGAACATGGCTGGCGTCATCCCCCCCATCTTCGCGTCGTCCATCATCTTGCTGCCGGCCACCGTGGTGAGCTGGTTCAGTTCGGGCGACAGCATGCGCTGGCTCAAAGACATCGCATCGGCTTTGGCCCCGGGCCAGCCGGTCTATGTGCTGCTGTACGCAGCGGCCATCGTGTTTTTCTGTTTCTTTTACACGGCGCTGGTGTTCAACAGCCGTGAGACCGCAGACAACCTCAAGAAGAGCGGTGCGTTTGTGCCGGGCATCCGTCCGGGCGACCACACCGCCAAATACATTGACAAGATTCTGGTTCGCCTGACGCTGGCGGGCGCGGTGTACATCACCTTCGTCTGCTTGCTGCCGGAGTTCCTGATTCTGAAATACAACGTGCCTTTCTACTTCGGTGGAACCTCGTTGCTGATCATCGTGGTGGTGACCATGGATTTCATGGCCCAGGTGCAGAACTACATGATGAGTCAGCAGTATGAATCACTGTTGAAGAAAGCCAATTTCAAGACCACCCTGCGGTGATTGAACACGGATGTCGAAAGACGATGTGATTCAGATGCAGGGGGAGATTCTGGAGAACCTCCCCAATGCCACCTTCAAGGTCAAGCTTGAAAACGGACACGTGGTGTTGGGCCACATCTCCGGCAAGATGCGGATGCATTACATCCGCATTCTTCCCGGCGACAAGGTCACGGTGGAGTTGACGCCCTACGATTTGAGTAGGGCACGAATCGTGTTCCGCGCCAAGTGAGGCGAGGGACGCACAAAGAGTTTTAGGAGAAACGACATGAGAGTTTCGGCTTCGGTCAAAAAAATTTGCCGCAACTGCAAAATCATCCGCCGCAAGGGCGTGGTGCGCGTGATCTGTACAGATCCCCGCCACAAACAGCGCCAAGGTTGATTGAACTGGTTTAAAGAGGACGCACATGGCACGTATCGCTGGCATCAACATTCCGCCGCACAAGCACGCTGAAATCGGCTTGACTGCGATTTTTGGCATCGGTCGCACGCGCGCTCGCAAGATCTGCGAAGCCTGCGGCATCGAGTACTCCAAGAAGATCAAGGATCTGACAGACGCTGATCTCGAAAAGATCCGCGACCAGATCGGTCAGCTCACCATCGAAGGTGATCTGCGCCGCGAAACGACCATGAACATCAAGCGTCTGATGGACATTGGCTGCTACCGCGGTTTCCGTCATCGCCGTGGCCTGCCCATGCGCGGTCAGCGCACCCGTACCAACGCGCGCACCCGCAAAGGTCCGCGTCGTGCCGCACAGGCCCTGAAGAAATAATTGCATTGAGGCTCAACCATGGCTAAAGCACCCTCCAGCAACGCCGCGCAACGCGTGCGCAAGAAAGTCCGCAAGAACATCGCGGACGGCATCGCTCACGTTCACGCGTCGTTCAACAACACCATCATCACCATCACCGACCGCCAGGGCAACGCACTGTCGTGGGCTTCGTCGGGTGGCCAGGGCTTCAAGGGTTCGCGCAAGTCGACCCCGTTTGCGGCCCAGGTTGCGTCCGAAGTGGCTGGCCGCGCCGCCATCGAACAGGGCATCAAGAACCTCGACGTCGAGATCAAGGGCCCCGGTCCTGGTCGCGAGTCGTCGGTGCGCGCCCTGGCTGCTCTGGGCATTCGCATCAATTCGATCTCCGATGTGACCCCGGTGCCGCACAACGGCTGCCGTCCGCAAAAGCGCCGTCGCATCTAATTTCAACCCAAGCCCACCGCCGTGGGCCACCGGCTCACGGCTCCTCACCTTTGGGTGAGCAGATGAACCAAAAAGGATATTCAAGTGGCACGCTACCTCGGCCCCAAGGCCAAACTCTCCCGCCGCGAAGGCACCGACCTGTTCCTCAAGAGCGCACGCCGCTCCATCAGCGACAAGGCCAAATTCGACAGCAAGCCTGGTCAACATGGCCGCATCTCGGGTCAGCGCACGTCTGACTTCGGCCTGCAACTGCGCGAAAAGCAAAAAGTCAAGCGCATGTACGGCGTGCTGGAAAAGCAATTCCGCCGCTACTTCGCCGAGGCCGATCGCCGCAAGGGCAACACCGGCTCCAACCTGTTGTTCCTGTTGGAATCGCGCTTGGACAACGTGGTGTATCGCATGGGCTTTGGTTCGACCCGCGCCGAAGCGCGCCAATTGGTGTCGCACAAGGCCATCACGGTCAACGGCCAGTCGGTCAACATCCCCTCCTACATGGTCAAGCCCGGTGACGTGGTCGCTGTGCGCGAGAAGTCCAAGAAGCAAGGCCGTGTGCTCGAAGCGCTGGAGCTGGCCAAGCAAGTGGGCATGCCCGCCTGGGTGGAGGTCAATGCCGACAAGGCCGAAGGCGTGTTCAAGAAGACGCCGGACCGCGATGAATTCGGTGCCGACATCAACGAATCGCTGATCGTCGAACTGTATTCGCGCTGATCGGACGGCTGAGCCCGTTCGCGTCCCCACGCTGCCCGATCGCGCGCAGCGTGTTTCCAGAACCCAGCCTTACCGGTGTAACGAGCCGGGGGTATTGAGAGGAAATCTGAATGCAAACCAATTTGCTGAAACCCAAGAACATCCATGTCGAACAACTCGGCGGCAATCGTGCCCGCGTGGCGCTGGAGCCGTTCGAGCGTGGCTATGGTCACACCTTGGGCAACGCCCTGCGCCGTGTGCTGCTGTCGTCGATGATTGGCTATGCCGTCACCGAGGTCACCATCGCCGGCGTCTTGCACGAGTACTCGTCGATTGACGGCGTGCAAGAAGACGTGGTCAACATCCTGCTCAACCTCAAGGGCGTGGTGTTCAAGCTGCACAACCGCGAGGAAGTCACGCTGAGCCTGCGCAAGGACGGCGAAGGCCCGGTCACGGCCGCCGACATCCAGACCCCGCACGACGTGGAGATCATCAACCCCGATCACGTCATCGCCCATCTGTCGCAAGGCGGCAAGATCGACATCCAGCTCAAGGTCGAGACGGGCCGTGGCTATGTGCCGGGCACCGTGCGCCGTTATGGCGAAGAGCCGAGCAAGTCGATTGGCCGCATCGTTCTCGACGCTTCGTTCTCGCCCGTGCACCGTGTGAGCTACAGCGTGGAGAATGCCCGCGTGGAGCAGCGCACCGACCTCGACCGCTTGGTCATGGAAATCGAAACCAACGGTGCCATCACCGCTGAAGACGCTGTGCGCGCCGCCTCCAAGATCTTGGTGGAACAGCTCGCGGTGTTCGCCCAGATCGACGCCGACGGCGTCACCGGTGGCGTGGCCCAGCTCGGTGGTTCGGGCAGCAGCCAGCAGTTCGATCCGGTGCTGTTGCGTCCGGTCGATGAGTTGGAACTCACCGTGCGCTCGGCGAACTGCCTCAAGGCCGAAAACATCTACTACATCGGTGACCTCATTCAGCGCACCGAGAACGAGTTGCTCAAGACCCCCAACCTGGGTCGCAAGTCGCTCAACGAAATCAAGGAAGTGCTCGCCTCGCGTGGCCTCACGCTGGGCATGAAGCTCGAGAGCTGGCCGCCCGCTGGTCTTGAGCGTCGCTGAGCACTGACCCCACGACATCCGTCCCCTGGCCGTACCTGATCCGGCGGCCGGCAAAACATCGAAAGGAAACACCATGCGTCACGGACACGGACTTCGCAAACTCAATCGCACCAGCGAGCACCGCCTCGCCATGCTGCGCAACATGATGAACTCGCTGATCGCGCACGAGGCCATCAAGACCACCTTGCCCAAGGCCAAGGAACTGCGTCGCGTCATCGAGCCGATGATCACGCTGGCCAAAGAGCCCACCTTGTCCAATCGCCGTCTGGCCTTCAACCGCCTGCGCGATCGTGACAGCGTGGTCAAGCTGTTCAACGAACTCGGTCCCCGTTTCAAGGCCCGTCCGGGTGGTTACACGCGCATTCTGAAGATGGGCTTCCGCGCTGGTGACAACGCACCGATGGCCTTCGTCGAATTCGTCGATCGCGCTGAAGATTCCGCGCCGGCCGAAGCCAAAAGCGCTGACTGATCGACTATAATTTTTACCGCGCGATGGAGCAGCCTGGTAGCTCGTTGGGCTCATAACCCAAAGGTCGCAAGTTCAAATCTTGCTCGCGCAACCAAACTCACGACGCCCGCTGTTAAGCGGGCGTTTTGCATGGGGCTTGCGTTTCGAATGAACCCGGTTTCACACGCCTTGGCGGCCGCGCGCCGCATCGAACACCACCACGACTGGGGCCGTGCCGTCTGGCATGTGTGGGGCGAGCAGGGGTCGCCTCGGCCGCGTTTGGTGTTGCTGCATGGCGGCTCGGGCAGTTGGACGCATTGGGTGCGCAATGTGCTGCCGCTGTCGCGCACGCACGAGATCTGGGCCTTGGACCTGCCGGGCTTTGGTGACTCCGATGTGCCCCCCGGTGCGACCGATGCCGATGACCTGGTGCCAGTCTTCGACGACATACTGTCGCAGGCTTTGGGTGACGAGGCGCTGACGGTGGTGGGGTTTTCATTCGGTGGCATGACCGCAGGCTTGCTCGCAGCGCACCACCCATCGCGCATCGCCAAGCTGGTCCTGGTGGGCGTGCCCGGCCTGGGTCTGTTCGGCAAAGACCTGCCCATGCGCGGCATGCAGGCGGGCATGAGCGAAGCGCAGCAGCGCGAGGTCCATCGCTTCAACCTGCACGCCATGATGATCGCCAACCCGAACGTCATCGACGACGCGCTGATCGACTTGCAACAAGCCAATGTGGCGCGCGATCGGTTGCGGCGCCGGCGCATCGCGCGCACCGATGTGTTGCTGCGCGCCCAACCGCACTGGCAGTGCGAAGTGCATGGCATCTGGGGCGGGCGCGATGCCTTGTATGCCAACACCCTGGAGCAAGTGCCGCGCGTGTTGCATCGCTTGAAAAGCTTCCACGTCGTCGAGGGCGCTGGACATTGGGTGCAGTACGAAGCCCCGGAGGCCTTTCACCAGGTCCTGCTGTCGTTGCTCTGACGCCGCACGCCGATCACAATCGACCCATGCTCTACAAGTTCAAATCCAAGGCCACGGGTGACCTCATCATGCTCGAGCCGCAAGGCCAGCAAATCCTGAAGATCCTGGGCAAGACGCCCGGACCCAAGGGCATCATCGAACCCGCCGACATGTTGGCGGCCATCGAGGCCTTGCATGCCGCTGTCGAGCGCGAAGAGGCCGCGCGCGAGCAAGCCATCGCCGAAGCCCGCGCCAAGGGCGAGCCGCCCCCCCGCTTCGAGGGACTGGCCCTGCGCCAGCGCGTGGTGCCCTTCGTCGACATGTTGCGCCGCGCGCAGGCCGAGGAGGCCGACGTTGTCTGGGGTGTCTGAGTCGGCACCCGCGCCGCATCCGTTTGCTTCCCTCACGCCCGACGTGGTGCTCGACGCCGTGCAGGCACTGGGCCTTGCTGTCGATGGTCGGCTCATGGCCCTGAGCTCGTACGAGAACCGCGTCTACCAACTCATGCTCGACAGCGGCGAGGCGGTGGTGGCCAAGTTCTATCGCCCGAGCCGCTGGAGCGACGCGCAAATCCGAGAAGAGCACGCCTTCGCGCAGGACCTGATGGACGACGAGGTGCCCGCCGTGGGACCACTGCGCCTGCACGGCCACAGCCTGCACCACGCGCAGGGCTTTGCGTTCAGCGTCAGCCCCTATCGCGGCGGACGTCGCCCCGAGCTGGACGACGACGAAGTGCTGGAATGGCTGGGCCGCTTCATCGCCCGCATCCACAACGTCGGCGCACGCGCGGCGTTCGTGCACCGCCCGACCTTGACGCCGCACAGCTTCGGTGTCGAGGCGCGCGACTGGTTGTTGTCCCACGACCAGGTGGCGCCGGCGTGGCGCGGGGCCTGGCAGCAGGCTTGCGATCAGGCGCTGGCGGGCGTCGCGCAGGCCTTTGAGGCGTGTTCACCGCGCGTGCTGCGCCTGCACGGCGACTGCCATCCGGGCAATGTGTTGTGGACGCCAGTGGAGCGGCCGGACGGCGGCCCGCATTTCGTCGACCTGGATGACGCGCGCATGGGGCCCGCGGTTCAGGATCTGTGGATGCTGCTCAGCGGCGACCGCGCACAGCGCACACGGCAACTGTCGATCTTGCTCGATGGCTATGAGCAGATGCGTGACTTCGATCGCCGTGAACTCAGCCTCATCGAGCCCTTGCGCACCCTGCGCCTGATCCATTACAGCGCTTGGCTCGCGCGGCGTTGTGACGACCCAGCGTTCGTGCAGAATTTTCCCTGGTTTGGCAGCAGCGACTACTGGGCCGAGCAGACCCACACCTTGCACGAGCAATGCGAGGCCCTGCGCGAGCCGCCGCTGGTGGTGTGACGCGGGCGCGTGGATCAACAACCCAGCAAGTCGGCCAGGTGCATCAGGTCACGCGCGTGCCAGCCGTTGCCCGGCTGCGGTGACACATCCTTGGGGTGGTTCGCGCCAAACTCGAAGGGGCGCTCGATGTACGCCGTCTGCAAGCCGCAGGCGCGGGCAGCAGCCAAGTCGTCGTGGTGGGCCGCGCACAGCATCACTTGGTGGGGTGCCAGGTCAAACACCCCCGCCACGCCGAGGTAGGTGGCCGGGTCCGGTTTGTAGGCGCGAAACACTTCCGCCGAGAGCACGCAGTCCCAGGGCAGGCCCGCGCGCTTGGCCATGTCGGTGAGCAGGCCCAGGTTGCCGTTGGAGAGCGAACAAATCGTGAAGCGTTGCTTGAGTCGCGTGAGCCCAGCCACGCTGTCGGGCCAGGCATCGAGCCGATGCCAGACGCGATTCAGATGCACGCGCGCGGCCTCGTCCAGGTGGTCCAGGCCAAAGCGTGGCAACAGATCATCCAGGATCAGGCGATGCAGCTCGTCGATGCGCGTCCAGCCCAGCTCGCCCGAGCGCACGCGCTGCATGGCGGGTTGATAGCCGTTGCGCCAAGCCAGCGCGAACGCATCGGCATCGACCTGCGGGTACATGGCCTGCACCTCGCGCACGATGCTGCCGTGCCAGTCGACGACGGTGCCAAAAATGTCGAAGGCCAGCACCTGAGGGCTGGCCTTGTCAGCAGTGGGGTGGGGGTCCATGGGGTTCATGGACCCGAGTTTTACACCAGAAGGGCGTTCACGCGCTTCACATAGGCGGCAGGGTCTTGCGGCAAGCCGCCTTCGGCCAGCAGGGCTTGGTCGAACAGGATGTGCGCCAGATCGTCAAACTCTGTCTCCGCCTTGGACAAGCGCTGCACCAGCGCGTGCTCGGCGTTGACTTCCAAAATGGGTTTGACATCGGGCACGGCCTGGCCGGCCTGACGCAGCATGCGCGCGAGCTGCATCGACATGCCGTGGTCCTTCACCACCAGACAGGCCGGCGAGTCCACCAGGCGCGTGGTCACGCGCACGTCGTCGGCCTTGTCTTGCAAGGTCTGGCGCAGTTTGTCGAGCACCGGCTGGAAGCTCTCGGCGGCGGCTTCGGCGGCTTTCTTTTCCGCCTCGTCTTGCAGCTCGCCCAGATCGACCGCGCCCTTGGCCACCGATTGCAGCGGCGTGCCGTCGAACTCGTTGAGGAACGACAGCGCCCACTCGTCGACGCGGTCGCACATCAACAGCACTTCGAGGCCTTTCTTGCGGAAGACTTCGAGTTGCGGGCTGTGGCGCGCGGCGGCCAGTGATTCGGCGGTGATGTAGTAGATGGCCTGCTGGCCCTCTTTCATGCGCGCTTTGTAATCGGCCAGCGAGACGCTGGTGCTGTCGGTGGTGGTGCTGGCAAAACGCAGCAGCTTGGCGATGCGCTCGCGGTTGCCGAAGTCCTCACCCAGGCCTTCCTTGAGCACCGCGCCGAACTCGCGGTAGAACTGGCTGTACTTGCCGGTGTCTTGACGCTCTTCCTCGCTGGCATCGTCGGCCGGTGTGTCGCGCTTGGCCAGATCTTCCAGCATCGACAGCACGCGGCGGGTGTTGCCCTCGCGGATGGCTTTGACATCACGGCTCTCTTGCAGCAACTCGCGGCTGACGTTCAGCGGCAGATCGGCCGAGTCGACCACGCCTTGCACGAAACGCAGGTATGGCGGCATGAGCGACTCGGCGTCGTTCATGATGAACACGCGCTTGACGTACAGGCGAATGCCCGCCTTCTTGTCGCGGCTGAACAAATCCATCGGTGCTTTGGCCGGGATGTAGAGCAGTTGCGTGTACTCGGTGCTGCCCTCGACGCGGTTGTGGCTCCAGGTGAGTGGCGCTTCGAAGTCGTGGCTGAGGTGGCGATAGAAGTCGGCGTATTGCTCGGCGCTGATGTCTTTCTTGGCCCGTGTCCACAACGCATTGGCCTGGTTCACCGTGTCCCACTCGTCCGTCACCACCATCCGACCTGGCTGGTCGTTCTCACCGTCTTGCCAGACCTCCTTGGGCATGCGAATCGGCAAGGCGATGTGGTCCGAGTACTTGAGGATGGTTTCCTTGAGCTTCCAGGTGTTGAGGTATTCGTGGGCGTCCTCGCGCAGGTGCAGGATGACGCGCGTGCCGCGCTCGGCCTGGGTGATGGCCTCCACCTCGAAAGCGCCGCTGCCGTCGCTGCTCCAGCGCACGCCTTCCTCGGGCGTCATGCCGGCACGGCGCGACTCGACCACGATGCGCTCGGCGACGATGAAGCCCGAATAGAACCCCACGCCGAATTGCCCGATCAGCGCGCCTTGGTCGCGCGCGCTGGCCTGTTGGTCGTCGTTGAGCTTTTGCATGAAGTCGCGTGTGCCGCTCTTGGCGATGGTGCCCAGGTGGTCGATCGCCTCTTGTGCGCTCATGCCGATGCCGTTGTCGGCAATGGTCAGGGTCTTGCGCTCGGCGTCGAAGCTCACGCGCACCGCCAACTCAGACTGACCTTCGTACAAGCCCTCGTTGTTGAGCGCTTCGTAGCGCAGTTTGTCGCAGGCGTCGGAGGCGTTGGAGATCAGCTCACGCAGAAAGATTTCGCGGTTCGAGTACAGCGAGTGCGTGACCAAGTGCAGCAGTTGGGCCACTTCGGCCTGAAAGGCATGGGTGTGTTTGCTCATGGTGAAGGTGTCAGAAGTGAAAACGGACGATGGAACCAAAACCGCCTGCACATGGAGGCGGTATCGGGCTTTTCAAGAGGGGGCATCGAGCGGCCACGCAGCGCCGGTGCCGCAGCGCTCAAAAGGATTCGTTCGGTCCCAAATAACGCCATTGGCCCACGGGCAATTGGCCCAGCACGACGCGCCCCATGCGCACCCGTTTGAGGCCGACCACCTGCAAGCCCACTTGCTCGCACATGCGACGGATTTGGCGCTTCTTGCCCTCGTGGAGCACAAAGCGCAGTTGCTCGGGGTTTTGCCAATCGACCTGCGCCGGCTTGAGGGCCTGACCGTCGAGCGACAGCCCGTGGCGCAGCAAGGCCAGCCGCGCAGGCGGGAACACCGACTGCACATCGCGCATGACCAGCGGCTGCGCACGGTCGTCCGGCTGCCAGTGCACCCGCACCAGGTATTCCTTGTCGACGGCCGAGTCCTCGCCGATGAGCTGGCGCGCGACACGCCCGTCCTGCGTCAGCACCAGCAGCCCCACCGAGTCGATGTCCAGCCGCCCGGCTGGGGCCAGGCCGCGCAACTGGCGCGGGTCGAAGCGTTGGCGCGAGGGGTCCTCGCGCCAGTGGTTGCGCGCCTGGATCAGCGTCACCGCTGGTGTGTGGCCGTCTTCGGCCTGGCCGCTGACGTAACCGACGGGCTTGTGCAGCAGGATCGTCACCTGCTGCGCCTGCTGGCCGCGCGCCTGACGGTCGACCTCGATGCGGTCGTTGGGCTGCACCCGCAGGCCCATCGGCGCCACCGCGCCGTTGACGCGCACCCAGCCTTGCTCGATCCAGGCGTCGGCCTCGCGCCGCGAACACAGCCCCAGATCGGCCATGCGCTTGTTCAGCCGAATGCCGTCGGTCGGGGTCGGGGCTTGGGGTGCAGTGGGGGTGGGGCGTCGCGGCGGTTGCATGGCGGCGCGAGTTTAGCCCTCGTGACCGACGCGGCGCAGGCTGGCGAGGTCGAGCACGCGCAGGCCGCCGTAATCGATGTGGATCAGCCCCTGCGCCTGCAAGGTGTTGAGCGCCACATTCACGCGCTGGCGCGACAGACCCACCAGGTACGCCAGCTCCTGCTGGGTGATGCGCAGAATCTCGCCCACGCCCGGGAACAGCACCGGGTTGAACAGGGCCGCCAGATTGCGCGCCACGCGCACGTCCGGGTCGTTGAGGCGATCGATCTCCCGGGCCTCGATGAATTGCGCCAGTCGTTCGTTGAGCTGCTGCATCACAAAGCGGTTGAAGCCAATCGAGTTGTCCAGCAGCCAGTGAAAGGTCTCGATGGGCAGTCCCGCCACCACGCTGCGGCGCAAGGCCATGATGTTGTAGCGATACGGCTCGCGCTTGATGGCCGTGCCCTCGCCGAACCAGCCGCCGGGGGGCACGCCGGTGAAGGTGATGGTGCGCCCGCTGGCGCTGTCGGTGCTCATTTTGAGCAGACCCTCGACGACACCGAACCAGAACGTGGCCGGACGACCCACGCGGCACACATGGTCGCCGGGCTGCGGATCGCTGACCACGATTTCGGCGCTGGCGCGCTCGCGTTCGTCGGCGGTGAGGCGGTCCAGCCAGGGGATTTGCGCCAACTCCTCGGCATGAGGGGCTCGGCGGCGCTGAAAAACAGAGGGTTCTGGAGCCATCGGGAAATTCCTGCTAGGGGAGTCCCTTAGATTGTCGTTGTAATGACAACCTGGCGTCAAACTGGCCCCTAGCATGCGGGCACCATCGCTGAGCTTTTGGTGACACGAAAGCGCCTGCGTTTTGTTTTGCATCCAACAACAAGGAATCGGTCATGCAAACCACGTTCCCTCGACTCTTGCTCCAGCATGCCGCTGAGCGCCCACAGGCGCCGGCCATGCGAGAGAAGGAATACGGCATTTGGCAGACCACCACATGGGCCGAGTTGGCCCGCACGGTGGAGCATCTGGCGTGCGGTCTGCACCAGGCGGGCCTGGTCCGTGGCGAACACTTGGTGGTGGTGGGCTCGAATCGCCCGCGCCTGTACGCCGCCATGCTGGCTGCGCAATCCCTGGGGGCCATTCCGGTGCCGCTGTACCAAGACGCGGTGGCCGCTGAATGTGTGTTCCCACTCAACAACGCCGAGGTGCGCTTTGCCGTGGTCGAGGACCAGGAGCAAGTCGACAAGCTGCTCGAGATCCGTGAGCAGTGCCCGCAGCTTGGGCACATCTTCTACGACGACCCGCGTGGGCTGCGCAATTACGACGAGCCCGGCCTGGCCTCCATCGATGAGTTGCTCGCTTCCGGCGGTGTGCATGCCCAACAACATCCCAACTTTTTCCGCGAGGAAGTCGACAAGGCGCAGGCAGCCGATGTGGCGGCCATGTTCTTCACCTCGGGCACCACGGGCAATCCCAAGGGCGTGGTGCACACGCATGGCTCCTTGCTCAACCGTGCCGAGGCGGGGGCGCAATTCGACCGCCTGACGGCCAACGAGGACGTGCTGGCCTACCTGCCGCCGGCCTGGATCGGTCAGAACATCTTCAGCTATGCGCAGTGGCTGTGCAGTGGCTACGTGGTCAACTGCCCGGAGTCGGGCGCGACGGTCACCATCGATCTGAAGGAAATCGGGCCGACGTATTACTTCGCACCACCGCGCGTGTTCGAAGGCTTGCTCACCAGCGTGATGATTCGCATGGAAGACGCGGGCGCTCTCAAGCGCGGCATGTTCCATTACTTCATGAAGATCGCGCGCCAGTACGGCCCCGACCGCATGGATGGCAAGTCGATTGGTCTGGTCGGAGGCCTGCTGTATCTGCTGGGCAATTTCTTGGTCTACGGACCGCTGCGCAACAGCTTGGGCATGAGCCGTGTGCGCGTGGCCTACACGGCGGGTGAGGCGATTGGCCCCGACCTGTTCACCTTCTACCGTTCCATCGGCGTCAACCTCAAGCAGCTCTATGGCTCGACCGAGACGGCGGTGTTCGTGTGCCTGCAACCCGATCACGAAGCGCGCGCCGACACCGTGGGTGTGCCGTGCAGCGGCGTCGAGATCAAGGTGGCGGACAACGGCGAGATCCTGGTCAAGTCGCCCGGCTTGCTCAAGGAGTACTACAAGAACCCGGCCGCCACCGCTGAGGTGCTGACGGCCGAAGGCTGGTATCACACCAGCGACGCCGGCTTCATCGACAGCCACGGCCACCTCAAGATCATCGACCGCGTCAAAGACGTGGGCCGCATCAAGGGTGGCGCCAACGACGGTGCCATGTTCGCGCCCAAGTACGTCGAGAACAAGCTCAAGTTCTTCCCGCACATCAAGGAAGTGGTGGCCTATGGCGATGGCCGCGATCGGGTGTGCGTGCTCATCAACATCGACTTTGAAGCCGTGGGCAACTGGGCCGAGCGCCGCAACCTGCCTTACGCCGGCTACACCGATCTGGCGCAAAAGCCGCAGGTGTATGAACTCATCAAGGAGTGCGTCGAGAAAGTCAACGCCGATCTGGCCGAGGACAAGCTGCTGGCGGGCAGCCAAGTCAGCCGATTCTTGGTGCTGCACAAGGAGCTTGACGCTGACGACGGCGAACTCACCCGCACCAACAAGGTTCGCCGTGGCTTCATCGCCGAGAAATACCAAGTGCTCATCGACGCGCTGTACGGCGGCAAGAGCGAGCAGTTCATCGAAACCCAGGTCAAGTTTGAAGACGGGCGCACCGGCAGTGTCAGCGCCACGCTCCAGATCATGGACGCCCAGACTTTCAGCCCCGTGAGGCAAGCCGCATGAGTAAAAAAATCGGAGACGTCATTCTTGACGTGCAAAACATCAGCCTGCGCTTTGGTGGCGTCAAGGCACTGACCGACATCTCGTTCAACGTGCGCGAGCACGAGATCCGTTCCATCATCGGTCCCAACGGCGCGGGCAAGAGCTCCATGCTCAACTGCATCAACGGCGTCTACACGCCGACCGAGGGCACCATCACCTTCCGCGGCAAGACCTTTGACCACATGGACAGCCATCAGGTGGCGACCATGGGCATTGCCCGCACCTTCCAGAACCTGGCGTTGTTCAAGGGCATGAGCGTGCTCGACAACATCATGACCGGGCGCAACCTGCGCATGAAGAGCAACCTACTCATGCAGGCCTTGCGCATCGGTCCTGCCGAGCGTGAAGAGATGGCGCACCGCGAAGTGGTGGAACGCATCATCGACTTTTTGGAAATTCAGGCCTACCGCAAGACGCCCGTCGGCCAGTTGCCCTACGGCTTGCAAAAGCGCGTCGATCTGGGCCGTGCCCTGGCGCTGGAGCCGCAGGTGCTGCTGCTCGATGAGCCCATGGCGGGCATGAACGTCGAGGAAAAGCAGGACATGTGTCGCTTCATCCTCGACGTCAACGACGAGTTCGGCACCACCATCGTCCTGATCGAACACGACATGGGCGTGGTGATGGACATCTCCGACCGCGTCGTGGTGCTCGACTACGGCAAGAAGATCGGTGACGGCGAGCCCGAAGACGTTCGCAACAACGAGGAGGTGATCCGCGCCTACCTCGGCACCTCACACTGACGCACAGGGAAGCACATCATGGGATTTTTTCTGGAAACTCTGTTTGGCGGCCTTATGGCCGGCATGCTGTATTCGCTGGTGGCGCTGGGCTTTGTGCTGATCTTCAAGGCCTCGGGCGTGTTCAACTTTGCACAAGGCGCGATGGTGCTGTTCGCGGCGCTGGCCATGGCTCGCTTTGGCGAATGGATTCCGCAGTACCTGGGCCTGGAGAACATGCTGCTGGCCAATCTGTTGGCCTTTGCCATGGCCGCGGTGGTGATGTTCGTGGTGGCCTGGTTGGTGGAGTTGCTGGTGTTGCGCCATCTGGTCAACCAAGAGGGCACGACGCTCTTGATGGCCACGCTGGGCATCACCTACTTCCTCGACGGCATCGGTCAGACCCTCTTCGGCAGCGACATCTACAAGATCGATGTCGGCATGCCCAAAGAGCCGCTGATGCTGTTCGAGTCCACCTTCGATGGCGGCATCATGATCAACCAGGAAGACCTGGTCGCGGCGGTGATCGCGGCTTTGTTGGTGGCGGCGCTGAGCCTGTTCTTCCAGAAGACGGGCACCGGGCGCGCGCTGCGCGCTGTGGCCGATGACCACCAAGCCGCGCAATCGATTGGCATCCCGCTCAACCGCATCTGGGTCATCGTCTGGTGCGTGGCGGGTGTGGTCGCGCTCGTGGCCGGCATGATCTGGGGCTCCAAGCTCGGCGTGCAGTTCTCGCTCTCCACCGTGGCCTTGCGCGCGCTGCCGGTGGTGATCCTGGGCGGCTTGACCTCGGTGCCCGGCGCCATCATCGGCGGCCTCATCATCGGGGTGGGCGAAAAACTCTCGGAAGTGTTCCTCGGGCCGTATGTGGGCGGGGGCATCGAGATCTGGTTTGCATACGTGCTGGCGCTGGGCTTCTTGCTGGTGCGTCCGCAAGGCCTGTTCGGCGAAAAAATCATCGACCGCGTGTAAGGGGAAGTCATGTTCTACAGAGAAAACGGTCAATTCAAAACCTCGTACCAGGCCGACCAACAAATCTTTCCGATCACGCAAGACCGCTGGGGCGTGTTGCTCATCGTTGCTTTCGCCTTTGTGGGCGTGCCTTTCCTGGCCGACGAGTACATGTTCCGCGCCATCTTGATTCCCTTCCTCATCATGGCGCTGGCCGCACTCGGGGTGAACATCCTGGTCGGTTACTGTGGACAGATCTCGCTGGGCTCGGGTGCCTTCATGGCGGTCGGTGCTTATGCTGCCTACAACTGGTTCATCCGCATCGACGGCATGCCGCTGATCGTGGCGCTGCTGCTGGGCGGCTTCTTCGCCACCTTGGTGGGCATCTTCTTCGGCATCCCCAGCCTGCGTGTGCGCGGCCTGTACCTGGCGGTGGCGACGCTGGCGGCGCAGTTCTTTTGCGACTGGGCCTTTCTGCGCATCAAGTGGTTCACCAACGATTCCGCCTCGGGCACGGCGGCGGTGGCCGACCTGCAGGTGTTTGGCTTGCCGCTGGACAGCCCGTTGGCCAAGTACCTGTTTTGCCTGAGCGTGCTGGTGGTGTTTGGCGTGCTGGCCAAGAACCTGGTGCGCAGCGCCATCGGGCGTGAGTGGATGGCCATTCGCGACATGGACGTGGCCGCGTCGGTGATCGGCATTCGCCCGATGTACGCCAAGCTCAGTGCCTTTGCGGTGAGCTCCTTCATCGTCGGCGTGGCCGGCGCCCTGTGGGCCTTCATCTACCTCGGTTCGTGGGAGCCGGCGGCGTTCTCGGTGGACCGCTCCTTCCAGTTGCTGTTCATGGTCATTCTGGGCGGCATGGGCTCCATCATGGGCAGCTTCTTTGGCGCCGGCTTCATCATCGTGCTGCCCATCATCATCAACCAGGTGCTGCCTTTCCTGGGCGAGATCGCCGGTGTGAGCGTCAGCACCGCCGCGTTGACACACGCCGAGCAAATCATCTTCGGCTCGCTCATCGTCTGGTTCCTGATCGTCGAGCCGCATGGCCTGGCCAAACTCTGGAGCGTGGCCAAACAAAAGCTGCGCATCTGGCCCTTCCCGCACTGATTTCCGTTTTCATCACCCATCACACCTAAGGAGACTCTCGATGAAACTTCGCTCTCTCATGTTGGCCATCACCGTGGCCACCACCGGCCTGACCGGTGCCCTGCTGAGCACGACCGCTCAGGCGCAGGCCAAGGAACAGTTCTTCCCCGGACTGCCGTACCGCACCGGCGCCTACGCGCCCAACGGCGTGCCCTGGGCCAACGGTTATTCCGACTACCTCAAGCTCATCAATGCGCGCGACGGCGGCATCAATGGCGTCAAGATCAGCTACGAAGAGTGTGATACCGCTTATGCCACCGACCGTGGTGTGGAGTGCTACGAGCGCCTGAAGGGCAAGGCCACTGGCGCGATCTTCCAGCCGCTGTCGACGGGCATCACCTTTGCGCTGACCGAGAAAGCACCGACCGACAAGAACCCGCTCATCACCGGTGGCTATGGCCGTTCCGAGTCCAGCGATGGTCAGGTCTTCAAATGGAACTTCCCCCTGATGGGCACCTATTGGTCGGCCGCTGACATCATCATGCAGCACATCACCAAGAAGGAAGGCGGCAACCTCAAGGGCAAGAAGATCGCGCTGGTCTATCACGACAGCCCCTATGGCAAAGAGCCGATCCCGCTGCTGCAAGAGCGCGCCAAGATGCAAGGCTATGACCTGAGCCTGCTGCCGGTGACCCACCCGGGCGTCGAGCAAAAAGCCACCTGGCTGCAAATCCGCCAAGCCCGTCCGGACTACGTGCTGCTGTGGGGCTGGGGCGTGATGAACTCTGCCGCGCTCAAGGAAGCCGTGGCCACGGGTTACCCGCGCGAGAAGATGTTTGGTGTGTGGTGGTCTGCTGCCGAGCCCGATGTCAAGGACGTGGGTGATGCCGCCAAGGGCTACACCGGCCTGGTGGTGACCGGCGAAGGCGGCAAAGTCATTGCCGACATCAAGAAGCTGGTGCACGACAAGAAGCAAGGCACCGGCCCGATCGAAGAAGTCGGCTCGACCCTGTACAACCGTGGCTTGGTCAGTGCGGCCTTGGCTGTGGAAGGCGTGCGTCGTGCCCAGGAGCGTTTTGGCAAGGGCAAGATCATGACGGGCGAACAGATCCGTTGGGGTCTGGAAAACCTGGCCTTGGATCAGAAGGCGCTGGACAAACTCGGCCTGGGCACCATCATGCGCCCGCTGTCGACCTCCTGCCTGGATCACGAGGGTTCGCGCTCGGCCCGTCTGCACACCTGGGACGGCAAGAAGTGGAACTACAGCTCGGACTGGATGGAAGCCGATGACACCATCATCAAGCCGCTGGTCAAGCAGTTCGCCGACAAGTACGCCGCCGAGAAGAAGCTGACACGCCGCACCGCGGCCGATTGCCAGTCTTGATGGCATGACGGCGTGACGCCCGCTGCGTCGGGCATGACCCAGGTTTCACCCAGGTCATGCCGGGCGCAGCCCGCGTCAACTTTGCGCCGTCATCAAAGACCAGCGCCGCGTGCGACGCTGATCTTTGAGAGGGGTCATTTCATGGACACGAAAAACATTGTTCTCAACGTCAACGGCATTGAGGTCATTTACAACCACGTCATCCTGGTGCTCAAGGGCGTCTCGCTGCAAGTGCCCGAAGGCGGCATCGTTGCCATCCTGGGTGGCAACGGCGCCGGCAAGACGACCACCTTGCGCGCGGTTTCCAACTTGCTCAAGGGCGAGCGTGGCGAGGTCACCAAGGGCTCGATCGAGTTTCGCGGTGAGCGCATCGAGAACCTGTCGCCAGCCCAGCTGGTGCAGCGCGGTGTGGTGCAGGTGATGGAAGGGCGTCACTGCTTTGCGCACTTGACGATTGAAGAGAACCTGCTGACGGGCAGCTACACCCGTTCCGACAAAGGTGAGATCGCGGCCAACCTGGAGAAGGTCTACAACTACTTCCCGCGCCTGAAAACCCGGCGCACCTCGCAGGCCGCCTATACCTCGGGCGGCGAGCAGCAGATGTGCGCCATCGGTCGCGCCATCATGGCCAACCCCAACATGGTGTTGCTCGACGAGCCCTCCATGGGCTTGGCGCCGCAGATCGTGGAGGAGGTGTTCAACATCGTCAAAGACCTCAACGAGAAAGAGAAGGTCACCTTCTTGCTGGCCGAGCAAAACACCAACATGGCGCTCAAGTACGCCGACTACGGCTACATCATGGAGTCGGGCCGCATCGTGATGGACGGTGCCGCCGAAGACCTGCGCAGCAACGAAGACGTCAAGGAGTTCTACCTCGGCGTGGGCGGTGGTGAGCGCAAGAGCTTCAAGGACGTCAAGAGCTACAAGCGCCGCAAGCGCTGGCTGGCCTGATCGTTCGTGTGATCCACCTCCTTCTCTGACCTCGCATGAGCACACAGTACGACTCTTTGGAAACCCGCGATCCCGCGCAGCGCGAAGCGGCCTTGATGGCAGCCTTGCCCGCGCAGATCGCCCACGCGCAACAACACGCCCCCGCCTTTGCCGAGCTGCTCGCTGGTGTGGACGCCCGCGCCGTCGATTCGCGCGCGGCCTTGGCCCGTCTGCCCGTGATCCGCAAATACGAACTGTTGGCGCGCCAGCAGGCGCAACGCGCCAGCAACGTCTTTGGCGGCTTTGCGGCCATTGGTTTTGGCAAGGGCATGACGCGTGTCTTCTCCAGCCCCGGTCCGATCTATGAACCCGAGGGCGCAGGGGCCGACTACTGGCGCATGGCGCGTGCCATCTACGCCGCAGGCTTTCGCCCGGGCGAGCTGGTGCACAACTGCTTCAGCTACCACTTCACCCCAGCGGGTTCGATGATGGAGTCGGGCGCGCATGCGCTGGGTTGCACCGTGTTCCCGGGCGGCATTGGTCAGACCGAGCAGCAGGTGCAGGCCATGGCCGAGCTCAAGCCGGCGGGCTACATCGGCACGCCGAGCTTTCTGAAAATCATTTTGGAAAAAGCCGCCGAGATGGGGGTGTCGCTGGGCAGCGTGACCAAGGCGCTGGTGTCGGGCGAAGCCTTTCCCCCGAGCCTGCGTGACTGGCTGGCCGAACGCGGCGTGGCCGGCTACCAGTGCTACGCCACGGCCGACCTGGGCCTGATCGCCTACGAGACCGCCGCGCGCGAAGGCCTGGTGCTGGACGAAGGCGTGATCGTCGAGATCGTGCGTCCCGGCACGGGGGACCCGGTGCCCGAGGGCGAGGTCGGGGAGCTGGTCATCACCACGCTCAACCGCGATTACCCGCTGATCCGTTTCGGCACCGGCGACCTGTCGGCGGTGTTGCCCGGCCCATGTCCCACGGGACGCACCAACACCCGCATCAAGGGTTGGATGGGGCGCGCCGACCAAACCACCAAGGTGCGCGGCATGTTCGTTCATCCGGGGCAAGTGGCCGAGATCGCCAAGCGATTCCCCGGCCTGGGCCGCGTGCGTCTGGTGGTCACGGGTGAGATGGCCAACGACCAGATGACTTTGCGCGTGGAGTCACCGGCACAAGACGGGCTGGCGCAAAAAATCGGTGAAGCCGTGCGCGATGTCACCAAGCTGCGCGCCGAGGTCGAGCTGGTCGCGCCCGGCAGTTTGCCCAACGACGGCAAGGTGATCGAGGACGCGCGCAGTTATCAGTGATCGTGTTTCCGCTGCGGTGGGTCTGAACAGGTGGCTTGCGTTTGATGTGTCGCAAGCGCCCTAAGTAATTTCACGGCTGACACCGGGGTTCTACGCCCTAAGATTTAGTGCTCATAGAAATGGAGATGTTGATCATGAAGAAGTTGTTCCCATGTCTGACCTTGCTGTCTGCACTGGCCGTGACCGGCTTCGCGCAAGCCGCGGACTATCCCATCAAAGACAAGCCCGTCACCCTCGTCGTGCCGTTCGCGGCCGGCGGCCCCACCGACCGCGTGGCGCGTGATTTGGCCGAAGCCCTGCGCAAGCCCCTGGGCGCCATGGCCGTGGTGATCGACAACGTCGGCGGGGCTGGTGGCACCATCGGCGCCGCCAAGGTGGCCAAAGCCTCGAACGATGGCCACACGCTGCTCTTGCACCACATCGGCATGTCCACCTCGCCCGCGCTGTACCGCAAGCTGCCGTACAACACGCTGGAAGACTTCGAGTACCTGGGCATGATCAACGATGTGCCCATGACCCTGATCGGTCGTCCCACGCTGCCGGCGAGCAACTACAAAGAACTGTCGGCCTGGGTCGAAGCCAACAAGGGCAAGATCAACCTGGGCAACGCTGGCCTGGGAGCCGCATCGCACCTGTGCGGTCTGTTGTTCCAAAGCGCCCTCAAGGTGGACATGACCACGGTCCCTTACAAAGGCACGGCACCGGCCATGAACGACCTCATGGGCGGGCAGATCGATTTGATGTGCGACCAGACCACCAACACCACCTCGCAGATCGAGGCCAAGACGGTCAAGGCCTACGCCGTGACCACGGCCAAGCGCCTGACCACGCCCAGCCTCAAGGACTTGCCCACGCTCAACGAGTCGGGCCTGAAGGGTTTTGAAGTCACCATTTGGCATGGCCTGTACGCGCCCAAGGGCACGGCTCCGGATGTGGTGGCCAAGATCAACGCTGCGCTCAAGCAAGCCCTCAAAGACCCCGAGTTCATCAAGAAGCAACAGGGTCTGGGCGCTGTGGTCGTGACCGACAAGCGCATGGAATCCGCCGAGCACAAAAAGTTCGTGGCGTCTGAAATCGCCAAGTGGGGTCCGATCATCCAGGCCGCTGGCGTCTACGCCGACTGAGCCCCAACGCAGACCCCTCGCGGCAACGTGAGGCGTCCCGGCCCCAAGCCACCTTCGGGTGGCTTTTTTTCTGCCGGTGTGCGAGTCACGGGTAAAACCTAGGCCGGCTTTACACCCAGGTGACTGGGCGGCTGCGAGTGTCGCTGGCATCATGCGGAGCACGAACATCGGAGGCTCTGGAATGCGTCAACAAGAAACTTCTTTCAAGCGCTGGATGCGCGCCTGCTGGGCGGCATTGGCTTGCTGTGTCTCGCTGGGCGCAGCGGCACAGGCTTGGCCGTCCAAGCCGGTGCGCATCGTTGTGCCGTTCGCGGCGGGCGGTACCACCGACATCCTGGCGCGTGCGATTGCGCCCGAGTTGACGCGCGCGTTTGGTCAATCGTTTTTCGTCGACAACAAGGGTGGCGCGGGCGGCAACCTCGGTGCCGAGATCGTCGCCAAGTCGCCGGGTGACGGTTACACCCTGCTGATGGGGACGGTCGGCACGCATGGCATCAACCGCGCGCTGTATGCCAAGCTGCCGTACGACCCTTTCAAGGACTTCGTGCCCATCACCATCGTGGCCGGTGTGCCCAACGTGATGGAGGTCAACGCCGAGTTCGCCAAGGCGCACAACATCCAGACGGTGCAGGACTTCATCGCTTATGCCAAAGCCCATCCGGGCAAGATCAACATGGCCTCCAGCGGCAATGGCACATCCATCCACCTGGCGGGCGAGTTGTTCAAGAGCATGGCGGGCGTCTTCATGGTGCACTTCCCCTATCGAGGATCGGGGCCGGCCTTGCTCGACATGGTGGGCGGTTCGATGGACGTGATGTTTGACAACCTGCCGTCCTCACTGCCGCACATCCGTTCGGGCAAACTCAAGGCGCTGGCGGTGACCAGTGCGCAGCGTTCGGCGGCTTTGCCCGACGTGCCCACGGTCGAAGAGGCAGGCGGTCCTGCGCTCAAGGGCTTTGACGCCAGTTCGTGGTTTGGGCTGCTCGCTCCGGCGGGCACTTCCGCCGACACGGTGCAGCGCATTCAAACAGAAGTGGCCAAGGCCTTGCAGACGCCCGCTGTGAAAGAAAAGCTGTTGGCCCAAGGCGCCATTCCTGGGGGCAACACGCCGGCCGACTTTGCCCGCTTCATCGAAGCCGAGCACGTCAAGTGGGCGCGGGTGGTCAAGGCTTCGGGCGCGCAGGTGGACTGAGGACGGGCCTTAAAACGGCACCCAGTTTTCGCGCCGCTTGCGCTTGCGCTCCAACTCGATTTCCTCGGGCGTGAGCTCGGTCTCGGCAAACTGCTCGAACGGCAGGCTTTGCTTGACCAGCACCACGGTGCAAGGCGCTTCCATCGCCACCTTGATCGGCACCGTGGCGACGAAGCGTTGCATTTGCAAGCCGTGCGTGGCCGCCCCCATCACGATGATGCTGACGTTGTTGCCTTCGGCATAGCGCACGATGGCTTGCGCCACGTCGGAGGACTCCAGCACATGGAACGAGGTCTGGTGGCCTTCGAGGTTGATGGGCTGGGCCCATTCGCGCAGCATGTTCAGGTACTGGCGGTGCACGGCGGTTTCGCTCTTGTCCTCTTCGGTGCTGCTGGTCTGCCCGGGTGAGATGACGGTCACCACCGCCAGACGCGCACCGGGGCGCAGGCCGAGCGAACGGTCCACCGCCTGACGCAGCGAGTACAGCGTGGCATCGGTGACGTCGTAATTCGGCACGGCCACCATGACGATGGGCACTTCCTCGATCTGGCGCGAAGGCAGGGGGCTGGGTTGGTATTGCATGCCCGCCGCGCGCAACCACCGCTTGAGGTGGGTGAAGAACGGTGTGCCCTTGATCTGCCGCCCCCGCGCGGTGACCTTGACCTGGTCCGGGTTCTCGAGGTCCATGGCCAGGTGCGCCGCCGACGGGTAGCGCTTGGCTGCTTCGGGCTCCAGGCAGCGCAGAATGACTTCTTGCAGCCACTCGGGCAAATCCTCGCGCAGGCTGCGCGGCGGGGCAGGGTCCATCCACAGCCGCTGTCGCATGCCGCCACTGGTTTGCGGATTGCCAAAGGGCAGCTCGCCGGTGGCCAGCTCGTACAGCATGACGCCGATGGCAAAGATGTCGCTGCGCGGATCGCCGCGCACGCCGACCACTTGCTCAGGCGCGATCCAGGCGGGCGAGCCCACCGCCTTGCGCAGCTCCTCGGCCAGCAAGTCGGGGTAGTGCGCGTGGCACGACAGGCCGAAGTCGAGCAGCACCGCATGGCCGTCCGGGTGCAGCAACACATTGGCTGGCTTGAGGTCGAGGTGGCAGGTGTTTTGTTTGTGCAGGCTGTGCGCCGCGCGCGCCATGGCCGCGCCCAGTTTGGCAATGGTGGCGGCTTCGGGGCGTGGACCTGTGTCCAGCGCGTCGATGAAGTGTTGCAGGGTGTCGCCGGGCACATGCTCCATCACCAGATAGGGCAGGTTGACCAAATCGCCAGCGGCCACAAAGCGCGGCACATGCTTGCCGTGCAGCACCTGCATGAGCTGGTGCTCGACCTCGAAGCTGACGATGTTTTCGGCCCCATCGCCGCTGCGCATCATCGGTACCTTCATCACCAGGGGGAAAGGCGCTTCGCGCCCGTCGGCATAGGTCACGCCGTAGATGTGGGCCATGCCGCCAGCATGCAGGCAGGGGCCGATGAGAAAGCCGTCGAGGGGCGTACCGGGTGCGAGTTGGCTCACCGTCCGCTCTCCAATCGTGTCGCAAAGAACTCGGGCAGGCCGGCGTCGCGCACGGCCCGCGCGGCAGCCAAGTGGTCGTAGCCGACCCGATGAAAGGTGAGGCGGCAGGCGCTGTCGTCAAACACCGCGTACATGGCTTTGGGGCTGCCGTCGCGCGGCTGCCCGACCGAGCCGATGGTGGCGATCCAGTGGCGGTGCTTCGGCGTCGGGATGGGCACACCCGGCGTGGGCTCGAAGCGCATCAACTGCCGCCCGGTGCCTCGGTAGTACAGCGACTGGTGGTGCACATGACCGCCAAACACAAAGCGCACGTCCGGGTTTTGCGTCGCCGCGTCCAGGCTCAGGCTGGCCACGCGGTCGTCTTCCACATAGCGCCAACGCTCGGGTGCGTCGGCGCTGGCGTGCACGAACAGCACCGGCCCTTCCTGCGCGGTCAGCGGCAACACCTCCAGCCAGAAGCGCTGCGCGGGTGAGAGTTGGTGGTGCGTCCACTCCGCCGTCTGACCTCCATAGGAGGTGGTGGCGTGTGCCTCGCTCAGGCTGTGGCTTTGGATCAACTCTTCGTGGTTGCCGCGCAGCACGATGGCGCCCTCGGCCTGCAATTGCTGGCAGCGCTCAACCACCTGGGCTGGGTAAGCCCCGTAACCCACCAGGTCGCCCAGGATCACGATGCGGTCCACGCCTTGCTTGGCGGCGTGGGTCAGACACGCCTCCAGCGCATGCAGGTTGGCGTGCAGGTCCGAGAGCAGGGCGTACTTCATGGCGGGTCTCCTGGATCAAGGGCTGGCGGTCTTGGTGCCGCTGGGCCCACGAAGGGTCAGTAGGTGTAGACGCCCTGGCCGCTCTTGCGACCCAGGCGGCCGGCCGCCACCATCTCTTTGAGCAAGGGGCTGGGGCGGTATTTGCTGTCACCGAATTCGTTCAGGTACACCTCCATCACCGCCAGGCACACATCCAGGCCGATCATGTCGGCCAGGGCCAGCGGCCCGATGGGTTGGTTGCAGCCCAGCTTCATGCCGGCATCGATGTCTTCCGGGCTGGCCAGGCCTTCGCCCAGCACAAAGAAGGCCTCGTTGATCATGGGCACCAGGATGCGGTTGACCACGAAGCCCGGCGCGTTCTTCACCGTGATCGGTGTCTTGCCCAGCGTTTGCGCCAGGGCGTGTACCGCGTCGTGGGTGGCGTCGCTGGTTTGCAGGCCACGGATGATCTCGACCAGCGCCATCATGGGCACCGGGTTGAAGAAGTGCATGCCCACGAAGCGATCGGCGCGTTGCGTCACGGCGGCGAGCTGGGTGATGGAAATCGACGAGGTGTTGGTGGCGACGATCACCGACGCATCGAGCAAGGCATCGACCTGCTTCAGGATCTTCACCTTGAGTTCGTGGTTCTCGGTCGCGGCCTCGATCACGAGCTGCGCTTTCTTCAGGTCCTCGTACTGGGTGCTGCCCTGGATGCGCGCGAGCGCGGCTGCCTTCTCGGCCTCGGTCATCTTTTCTTTCTTGATGAGACGGTCCAGGCTGCCCGCCACGGTGGCGACGCCTTTGGCCACGGCGGCCTCCGAGATGTCAACCATGACCACCTGAATGCCCGCGATCGCGCAGGCTTGCGCGATGCCATTGCCCATCGTGCCGGCACCGATGATGCCCACCGTTTGAATACCCATTGAAGCGCTCCTGTGAGAGGGATAAACCAAAGAATCGGTCAATCTTAGCGGCTCACAGCCGCGCGCTGGCTGACACGCGTCAAGGCCCGTGTGGGACGTGGGCGGGCTCAGCCGGCAAAGCGTCGGCGCGTCAGATGCAGGGCGATGCACCAGGCCACCCCGGCGTAGATCGCCAGCACCGCCAGATGCAGCCAGCCCTGCTCGGGCCAGCGGTCCAGGAACAGCGGGCGCACCAGCGCCACCGCCTGCGTCAGGGGCAACCAGTCGGACACCACACGCACGGCGGTGGGCAATTGATCGCGCGGGAAGAACACCCCGCTCAAGAACATCATCGGCGTCAGAAACAGCGTGAAGTAATAGGTGAAGAAGTCATAGCCCTTGGCCAGCGCGTTGAAGATCAGGGCCAGGCAACTGAAGGTGATGCCCACCGCCAGCAGCAGCGGCCAGGCCAGCAGGATCTTCCAGCTGTGCACGATCCCCAGGCCTGTCATCACCAGCAAGATGGCGGTGACGGTGAACAGCGATTTGAATGCTGCCCACAGCATCTCGGCCAGCAGCACATCGTCCAGCCGCAGAGGCGCATTCAAGATGCCGTCCCAGGTCTTTTGCACATGCATGCGCGAGAAGGCCGAGTACAGCGCCTCGAAGGTCGCCGCATTCATGGCGCTCATGCACACCGAGCCACTGGCCAGGAAGAGGATGTAGGGCACGGACTGGCCATCGAGCACCACCTCGCCCACCAACGCGCCCAAGCCGTAGCCGAAGGCCACCAGCCACATCAGGGGTTCGGCGATGTTGGCCACGAGGCTGGGGATGGCGAGCTTGCGCCACACCAGCAGGTTGCGCTGGAAGACGGGCCAAAAACGCAGATGACGTCGCATGCTCAAGCTTCCTGCCGGATCTGGCGTCCGGTGAGTTTGAGGAACAGGTCCTCTAGATTGGCCGGTCGGTGCAGCGTGCGCAGCCCGCTGTGTTGCGACAGGGCGGCGAGCAAGGGCCGGGCATCGTGGGTGTAGAAGAACACCGTGTCGCCGCTGCGCTCGATGCGCTGCGCCAGCGCGCGCAGCCCGGCGCTGTCCATGGCCTCGTCGGCGATCAGATGCTGCGCGTCGCGGCCATACACCTCGACCACGTCGGGCTCCAGGTGTTGCGCGATCAAGGCGCGGGGTGTGCCTTGCGCGATCTCGCGTCCGCGATCGACCACCAGCAGCCGGTGACACAAGCGTTCGGCCTCGTCCATGAAATGCGTGGTCAGCAGGATCGACTTGCCCTGCTGCAAGAGTTGTTGCAGCCGCTCCCACATCAGGTGCCGCGCCTGCGGGTCCAGGCCCGTGGTGGGCTCGTCGAGCAACAGCACATCGGGCTGGTGGATGAGCGCGCGCGCCAAACTCAAACGCCGTTTCATGCCGCCCGAGAGTTCACCCGGCCGCGCGTCGGCCTTGTGCGTGAGCGCGGCGAATTCCAGCAGCGCCGGAATGCGTGCGCGGATCTCGCGGTCGGGCAAGCCAAAGTAGCGGCCGAACACCAGCAGGTTCTCCGCGCAGGTGAAGTCGGGGTCCAGGCTGTCGAACTGACTCACCACACCCAGGCGTGACTTGATGGCCAGATCGTCTTGCGGCATGGACAGGCCAAAGGCGCGCACCTGGCCCTGGTCGGGCCGGGACAGGCCCAGGCACATGCGCAGCGTGGTGGTCTTGCCCGCCCCATTGGGGCCGATCAGGCCCAGGCATTCACCCGGCGCGATCTGGAAGGACAGGTCTTGCACGACGGGCTTGCCGTCGTAGTGCTTGCTGAGTTGGTGGCATTCAAACAGGGGCGCTGACATGGCCTGCATTGTGCCTGCCGCCTAGAATCCGCCTCAACCTTGAGGTGTCCATGCCATCTTTGACCGTGTTGTTGCAATACCTGCTCCCGAAGCGGGCCCTGACCGAAGCGATGGGGCGTCTGGCGCGGGCGCAGGCCGGTGCCTTGACTCACGCGGTCATCCGCCGCTTTGTGCAGCGTTACCGCGTCAACATGGACGAAGCGGCCGAGCCCGACATCACGCGCTACGCCAGCTTCAACGATTTCTTCACCCGCGCCTTGAAGACCGGTGCGCGCCCGCTGAGTGACGCCGCCCATGTCTGTCCAGTCGATGGCGCCATCAGCCAGTTCGGTCGCATCGAGGGCGATCAGATCTTCCAGGCCAAGGGCCACAGCTACAGCACGCGTGCGCTGCTCGGCGGTGACGCGGCGCTGGCCGCGTACTTCCAGCACGGTGACTTCGCCACGATTTACCTGAGCCCGCGCGACTACCACCGCATCCACATGCCGTGCGCGGCACGGCTGCGCCGCATGATCCATGTGCCCGGCGACCTGTTCTCCGTGAACCCCGCCACGGCGCAAGGGGTGCCCGGCTTGTTCGCCCGCAACGAGCGCGTGGTCTGCGTGTTCGACGAACTCGATGCCGATGGGCGTGTGGGGGCGAGTTTTGTGTTGGTGCTGGTGGGCGCCACCATCGTCGGCAGCATGGCCACCACCTGGCATGGTGTGGTCAACCCGCCGCGTCCGGGCGTGGTGCGCGAATGGCGCTACGATGGGCAAGACATCCGCTTCGCGCGGGGTGACGAGATGGGGCGCTTCTTGCTGGGCTCAACCGTGGTGCTGCTGTGGCCGCGCAACACCGTGGGCTTCAACCCCGCATGGCAACCGGGTGCGCCCGTGCGTTTGGGTGAGCCCATGGCCGATCGCGCGGCGTCACGCCGCGCTCACTGAAACGCGACTTCGGCAAAGCTGCGCAGCTTGCGGCTGTGCAACTTGTGTGCCCCCTGGCTTTGCAGCAGCTCGATGGCGCGCATGCCGATGCGCAGGTGCTGGTCCACGCGCTCACGGTAGAAGTGGTTGGCCATGCCCGGCAGCTTGATCTCGCCGTGCAGCGGCTTGTCGCTCACGCACAGCAGCGTGCCGTAGGGCACCCGAAAGCGAAAGCCGTTGGCGGCGATGGTGGCGCTTTCCATGTCCAGCGCGACGGCGCGGCTTTGGCTGGAGCGGCGCTGCGGTGTGTTGTCCGGCAGCAGCTCCCAGTTGCGGTTGTCGGTGCTGGCCACGGTGCCCGTGCGCATGATGCGCTTGAGCTCGGCACCGTTGCAGCCGGTGACATCGGCCACGGCCTGCTCCAATGCGACTTGCACCTCGGCCAGGGCCGGGATCGGCACCCACAGCGGCAGCTCCTCGTCCAGCACATGGTCCTCGCGCACATAGGCGTGCGCCAGCACGTAGTCACCCAGTTGCTGTGAATTGCGCAAGCCCGCGCAGTGGCCCAGCATCAGCCAGGCGTGCGGTCGCAGCACGGCGATGTGGTCGGTGATGGTCTTGGCATTGGCCGGCCCGACGCCGATGTTGACCATGGTGATGCCACCATGCCCGGGGCGCACCAGGTGGTAGGCCGGCATCTGCGGCAAGCGCGGCGGGGCTGTGCCCAGCGCGTCGCTGTCTGGCGCGGGTAAGCCGACGCGGCGGGTCACCACGTTGCCCGGCTCGACGAAGGCGGTGTAGTCGCTGCTCGCGTCTTGCATGGCGGCGTGGCCCAGGCGCACGAACTCGTCGATGTAGAACTGGTAGTTGGTGAACAGTACATAGTTCTGAAAATGCGCCGGGCTGGTGCCGCTGTAATGGCGCAGGCGTTGCAGCGAGTAGTCGATGCGCGCCGCAGTGAACAGTGCCAGCGGCTGCGCCTGGCCGGGTTCAGGAACATGTGTGCCGTTGGCGATGCCGTCGTCCATGGTGGCGAGGTCGGGCAGGTCGAACACCTCGCGCATCAGGGCGCGGCGCTCGGCGCTCATCTCGCCTTCGAGGTGATCGTGCTCCGAGAACGAGAAGTGCACAGGGATCGGGTGGTGGCTCACCCCCACCTCGATGGCCGCGTCGTGGTTTTGCAGCAGCAATCGAAACTGCTCGCGCAGGTAGGTGGCAAACAGGTCGGGGCGCGTGAGCGTGGTTTCAAACCGACCGGCCTCGGCGACAAAGCCATAGCTCAAGTGCTTGGCCGCATTGCCTTGGCGCAATGCGTCCTGATGCGTTTGCACACGCACAAAGGGGTAACACGCCCGCACGCGCTGGGTGTAGGCCGCACCGTCGACAAAGGCGCGCAAATGCCGACGCAGGTGCGCGATGCCGTCGTCGTAAATGTGCTGGACCTGCGCCAGCGCGCTGTCGGCGTCGGTGTGGCGTGTGGGGGCGATGAAATCGGGGCTGAGGCTCATGCCCCGATGTTAGTGGGCCCTTGTTACATGTTGCGCCGGTACTGACCACCCACCTCGAACAAGGCGTTGGTGATCTGGCCCAGCGAGCAGCAGCGTGCCGCGTCCATCATCACCTCGAACACGTTGGTGTTGTCGATGACGGCTTGTTGCAAGCGCTTGAGCTGCACGGCCGCTTCGGCGGCATGGCGCTGGTGGAAGTCTTGCAAGCGCTTGAGCTGGCTTTGCTTTTCTTCCTCGGTCGAGCGCGCGAGTTCGAGTTTTTCCAGCACGGCGTCACCCTTGGGGTTGCGGAAGGTGTTGACGCCGATGATGGGGTACTCGCCCGTGTGCTTGAGCATCTCGTAGTGCATCGACTCGTCCTGGATGCGGCCGCGCTGGTAACCCGTCTCCATGGCACCGAGCACGCCACCGCGCTCGCTGATGCGCTCGAACTCGGCCAGCACCGCTTCTTCCACCAACTCGGTCAGCTCCTCGATGATGAAAGCGCCTTGGTTGGGGTTCTCGTTCTTGGCCAGGCCCCACTCGCGGTTGATGATGAGCTGGATCGCCATGGCGCGGCGCACCGAGTCTTCGGTGGGCGTGGTGATGGCTTCGTCAAACGCGTTGGTGTGCAGGCTGTTGCAGTTGTCGTAGATCGCGATCAGCGCTTGCAGCGTGGTGCGGATGTCGTTGAACTGGATCTCCTGCGCGTGCAGCGAGCGGCCCGACGTCTGGATGTGGTACTTCAGCTTTTGGCTGCGCTCGTTGGCACCGTACTTCTCTTTCATCGCCACCGCCCAGATGCGGCGCGCCACGCGACCCATCACCGTGTACTCGGGGTCCATGCCGTTGCTGAAGAAGAACGACAGGTTGGGCGCGAAATCGTCGATGTGCATGCCGCGCGCCAGATACGACTCGACGAAGGTGAAGCCGTTGGACAGCGTGAAGGCGAGTTGGCTGATCGGGTTGGCACCGGCCTCGGCGATGTGATAACCGCTGATCGACACCGAGTAGAAGTTGCGCACCTGGTTGTGCACGAAGTACTCGGCGATGTCGCCCATCACCTTGAGGCTGAACTCGGTGCTGAACAAACAGGTGTTCTGACCTTGGTCCTCTTTCAGGATGTCGGCCTGCACCGTGCCGCGCACGTTTTGCAGCACCCACTCGCGGATCTTGGCGGTTTCGGTGTCCGTCGGATCGCGGCCGTTGTCGGCCTTGAACTTGTCGATGTTTTGGTCGATGGCGGTGTTCATGAACATCGCCAGGATGGCCGGGGCCGGGCCGTTGATGGTCATCGACACGCTGGTGGTCGGGTTGCACAGGTCAAAGCCGCTGTACAGCACCTTCATGTCGTCGAGCGTGGCAATGCTCACGCCGGAGTTGCCCACCTTGCCGTAGATGTCGGGGCGTGCGTCCGGGTCGTTGCCATACAGCGTGACCGAGTCGAACGCGGTCGACAGGCGCTTGGCCGGCATGCCTTCGGACAAGAGTTTGAAGCGGCGGTTGGTGCGGAAGGGGTCGCCTTCGCCCGCGAACATGCGGGTCGGGTCTTCGCCCTCGCGCTTGAAAGCGAAGGTGCCGGCGGTGTAGGGGTAGCTGCCGGGCACGTTGTCGAGCATCAACCACTTGAGGATTTCACCGTGGTCTTCGTAGCCCGGCAGTGCCACCTTGCGGATCTTGGTGCCGCTCAGGCTTTGCGTCGTCAGCGCGGTGCGGATCTCCTTGTCGCGGATCTTCACCACGTACTCGTCGCCGGCATAGGCTTTTTGCATGTCCGGCCACTGCGCCAAGAGTTTGCGCTCGGCGGCGCCGAGATGCTCTTCGCGTTGCTGGGCGAGGTCGATGGCGGCCTCGGCGGCTTTGGCGCGGCCGGGCTTGCTGACTTCGAGCATCTGAGCGGCGGCGCGCAGTTGCTGGATTTCGCGGGCCAGTCGCGCCTGTTCGCGGGCGCGCTTTTTGTAGCCACGCACGGTGTCGGAAATCTCAGCCAGGTAGCGCGTGCGCGTGGCCGGCACGATGGGGGTCTGGTTGGTGCTGTGGCGCACCGACACCAGCGGCAAGCGTCCCTCTTGCAGGGGCAGGCCCAGCTCGGCCAGACGCGGTTTGAGGGCCTGGTACAGCGCGGTCACGCCGTCGTCGTTGAAGCGCGCGGCCTGCGTGCCAAACACCGGCATCTGGTCGGGCATGACGGTGAAGGCTTCCTTGTTGCGCTGCACTTGTTTGGCCACGTCGCGCAAGGCATCGAGTGCACCTTTGCGGTCGAACTTGTTGATGGCGACGAACTCGGCGAAGTCGAGCATGTCGATTTTTTCGAGCTGGCTGGCAGCGCCGAACTCGGGCGTCATCACGTACATCGGCACATCGACGTGCGGCACGATGGCGGCATCGCCCTGGCCAATGCCCGAGGTCTCGACGATGACCAGATCAAAACCCGCGCACTTGGCGGCGGCGATGACATCGGGCAAGGCGGCGCTGATCTCGCTGCCAAAGTCGCGCGTGGCCAGCGAGCGCATGAACACGCGCGGGCCCTGACTCCAGGGGCCGATGGCGTTCATGCGGATGCGGTCGCCCAGCAGCGCGCCGCCGCTCTTGCGCCGCGACGGGTCGATGGAGATGACGGCGATGCGCAGGCGGTCGTTCTGGTCCAGGCGCAAGCGGCGCACCAGCTCGTCGGTCAGCGAGGACTTGCCCGCACCGCCAGTGCCGGTGATGCCCAGCACAGGAATCTTTTTGCCAGCGGCCTCTTGGCGCACCGCGGCCACCAGTTTGCCGTCGGCCTTCTCGTTCTCGATGGCGGTCATGAGCTGCGCGAGGCGGCGCCACGCCATCTCGCCGTGGCCTTGGATCTCTTTCAGCGCCTTGGGCGCGTGCGCGGACAGGTCGCGGTCGCAGCGCATGATCATCTCGCCGATCATGCCCTGCAGGCCCATCTTCTGGCCATCTTCCGGGCTGTAGATGCGGGTCACACCGTAGTCCATCAACTCGCGGATTTCCGGCGGCACGATGACGCCGCCGCCGCCGCCAAATACCTGGATGTGTTCGCCCCCGCGCTGGCGCAGCAGGTCGACCATGTATTTGAAGTACTCGACGTGGCCGCCTTGGTAGGAGCTGATGGCGATGCCTTGCACGTCCTCTTGCAAGGCCGCGGTCACCACCTCGTCCACCGAGCGGTTGTGGCCCAGGTGGATCACCTCGGCACCCATGCCTTGCAGGATGCGGCGCATGATGTTGATCGCGGCGTCGTGGCCGTCGAACAGACTGGCAGCGGTGACGAAGCGCACCTTGTGCGTCGGGCGGTATTCGGCCAGGGCTTTGATTTCTGCGGACAGGTCGGTCATGCGGCGGTCTCCGGGCGGCGGGTTTGTCTGAAAGCGTTTGAGTTTACGTTTACGTAAACGTCAATCATAGCGTTTCTGGGGGTCTTGTCGAGTGGGGATGTCCCGAAAAAAAAGGCCACCCGCATGGGGTGGCCTGGTGTCCGAGGGATGTCAGCAGCCTTATTTGTAAAGCGCTTGGGGGAGCCACAAGCCAATTTCCGGCCAGACATACAGCATCACAATGGCCACCACTTGGATGCCCATGAAAGGCAACATGCCGGCAAAGATCTGGTTCAGCGTGACATGCGGTGGACTCACCCCTTTGAGGTAGAACGCTGCCATGGCCACCGGTGGCGACAGGAATGCGGTCTGCAGGTTCAGCGCCACGAGCAGGCCAAAGAACAGGGGATCAACCCCGAACTTGTCCAGCAACGGGATGAAGATGGGCATGAAGATGACGATGATTTCGGTCCACTCCAGCGGCCATCCCAGCACAAAAATGATGACTTGACTGAGGATCAGGAACTCGGTTTTGCTCAAGTTCATCGACAGCACCCAGTTCTCGACCAGCTCCTGTCCTCCCAGCAAGGCAAACGCGGCCGAGAAAATGGCTGACCCCACAAACAACCAGCACACCATGGCCGAGGTTTTGGCGGTGAGGAACACAGACTCGCGCACCACGTCCAGGTTCAGTCGCCCATAGGCCGCCGCCAGCAAGGCGCCGCCAAACGCGCCCACGGCAGCCGCCTCGGTGGGGGTGGCCAGGCCAAACACGATCGAGCCCAAAACGGACAAGATGAGGATGAGCAGCGGGAAGAAGGAGCTCAACAGCAGCTTGAAAATTTCCAGGCGCGTGAGGCTGAACACGGCATAAAAAGCGAGCATGGCCACTGCACTCACGGCCAGTCCTGTCCAGTAAGCGCTGGAGGCCGGCACGCGCTCTGGGGGCGGTGCGTCGCTCGCGGTAGTGGCGGCGGCAGGCTCACCGGTAGGAGCCGCAGGCGCAGCGCTGGGTGGTTCAGCCACGGCCCCTGCGGGCTCAGCCAGCCCCGAGTCCGTTTCCTCGGCCGGGGCCACATCGTCGCCCAGCATTTCCATGCTTGTTTGAACGGCCGTCTGGGCCTCGGCCGGGGTGGTGGACACCTGGTAGCCGACATAGGCAGCCAGCAGGAACACCAGCAAGGGCAGCAGGGCAATGCCCAGTTGCTTGAGCAGGTAATCGGTAGGGACTTGTGCATTGCGCGGCCCTTTGAGGTGACGCACGAACACAGCGACCGCACTGGCAGAGTCCTTGGCCTGCAACTGCTGCGTCCGCGCGGGCAAGGGCACAAAGCGTTGCTCGGCGGTGAGCGGGGGGGCCAATTCGGGCTTGAGCTTGGCCATCACCACCACATAGACCACATACAAGCCCGCCAGCATGATGCCGGGGAAGAACGCGCCGGCATAAAGCTGCACCACGGATACACCGGCGGTAGCGCCGTAGACGATCAACATCACGCTGGGTGGGATCAGAATGCCGAGGCAACCGCCGGCCGTGATGGCCCCAGCAGACATGCGCACGTCGTAGCCCGCACGCAGCATTTGCGGCAGGGCCAGCAGCCCCATCAGGGTCACTACCGCACCGACGATGCCGGTGGCTGTGGCGAAGACCGCGCAGGTGAACAAAGTGGCCACAGCGAGCGATCCAGGCAAGCGTGCCAGCGCCAAGTGCAAGGACTTGAAGAGCTTTTCGATCAGGTTGGCGCGTTCAACCAAATAGCCCATGAACACGAACAGCGGAATCGAGATGAGCACATCGTTGCCCATGACCTTGAAGGCGGACTGCACCATCAGGGTCAGTGTTTTGTCGGCATCCCGGTCGTAGGCCAGCCAAGTGAAGATCATGCCCATGCCCATCAGCGTGAACGCAGTGGGAAAGCCCAGCATGATCGCCACCACCACCAGTGCCAGCATGGTCAATCCCAGGTGGCCGCTGGTGATGGTGGGGGCGCTCAGCAACATCCAGGCGTTGCCGGCCAGAATGATGGCCATCAGGCTGAAGCCGAACCAGAGTTCCTTGCGGATTTTCATTTTTCTTCCTTCACGTACTGGTCGAGCTTGGCAATGTCCTCGTCGGAGACATGCACCATGGCCTTGAGCTTGTCGAGATCCACTTCTTCCACGTCCTCTTCACGCGAAGGCCATTCGCCTTGCTGAATGCAGACCACACAGCGCACGATCTCGACCGCGCCTTGCATCAACAACAAGAGCCCAGACAACGGGATGATGGTTTTGAAGGGGTACAGCGGCAGCGGTATGGCTGAGAAGGTTTGTTCTCGGATCGCAATCGACTCCAGGGCGTAATTCCAGCCGGCCCAGGTGAGGGCGACCACGCCAGGGAGGAAAAACAGGAAATACAAAATGAGGTCCAGCCAGGCTTGCGTGCGAGGCTCGAAGAAGCCGTAGAGCACGTCACCACGCACATGGCCATTCTTGGACAGGGTGTAGGCGCCGGCCATCATGAACAAGGTGCCATACATCATGATCTGGAAATCAAACATCCAGGCATGGGGCGAATTGAGCACGTAGCGCGAGAACACCTCGTAGCTGATGGACAGCGTCAAGACGACGATGGACCAGGCAAAGATCTTGCCCAGCAGCGTGGAGAGTTTGTCCACGCCCAGCAGAATTTTTTGCATCTTCTCTCTCCCGAAAAACGCAGCCACCGCGAACGGTGGCTGCAGGTACAGCATGCCCCCAGGGGGAGCCTTGCGTGATCAGGCCTTCTTGGCCGGGGCGCGGAAGTAACGGTTGTAGGCCATCTTGAAGTCGACCATGTAGTCGTTTTGCCACTGACCGGCGCGGGCTGCGAAAGCACGCTGCGAGTCCATGACTTTCTTGAAGATGGGGTTCTCGCCGGCCTTCTTGTCCACCACCTTGTCCCAAGCGTCGAGCTGGGCGCGCAGGATGGCGTCGGGCGTCTTGTAGAACTTGACGCCCTGCTTTTTCAGCTCTTCGTAGTCTTTGGAGTTGCGGTCGATGGCTTTCCAGCTCATGTCAGCCGATGCTGCCTGCACCGCGTAGTCGATGATGGCGCGCAGCTCAGCGGGCAGGGCGTTGAGCTTGCCTTTGTTGAACAGAATTTCAAACTGTTCGCCGGACTGGTGGAAGCTTTGCAGCATGCAGTTCTTCACCACGTCGGGGAAGCCCAGCACGCGGTCCGACGAAGCGTTGTTGAACTCGGCCGCGTCGATCAGGCCACGGTCCAGCGCCGGCACGATTTCGCCACCGGGCAGCGGGTTGACGGCCGCGCCCAGCTCGGTGAACACATCCACGGCCAGACCGACGGTGCGGTACTTGAGGCCCTTGAGGTCTTCCACCTTGGCGATGGGCTTCTTGAACCAGCCCAGGGGCTGCGTGGGCATCGGGCCGTAGAGGTAAGACACGACGTCGATGTTGAGCGATTTGTAGATTTCCTCCAGCAACTGCTTGCCACCACCGTAGTTGTGCCAAGCCAGCACCATGTTGGGGTCCATGCCAAAGGCCGGGCCGGAACCCCACAGGGCCAACGCGGCGCTCTTGCCGTAGTGGTAAGCCACCACACCGTGGCCGCCGTCGAGCGTGCCTTTGTTCACAGCATCAAGGAGCTGGAAGGCGGGCACCACCGAACCTGCCGGCAGCACCTCGATCTTGAGGCGACCGCTGGCCATGTCGTTGACCTTCTTGGCGAAGTCGTTGGCGTACTCGTGAAAGATGTCCTTGGCGGGCCAGGTGCTTTGGAAGCGCAGGTTGATGGTGTCGGCGCGCGAGATCATGGGCGCCGACATGGCGCCGGCTGCGACCGCAGCCCCTTTCAGCAGGTTACGGCGGCCAGTGGTCTTCTTGCTGTCAGTCATGAGAGGTCTCCTAGGGGTTTTGTCGAGGACATGAAAAGGAGTGCCCATTGTTTGTTTTTTCGAACGCTCGGCCAGAGGGTTTTCACTAGCGCCAGTCCGCGGGCTGGAGGCAATTTGTCCCTTTGGCGACGGCTGAGCGTCTCTATACTGCGCCCTGTTGAAAATGCTTCAAACATCGCATGAATCCGATTGAACAAGCCGGTTTGCAGCAGCCGGTGCCCGCAGCAGGCTATGCCGGTGATGTGTCGCCGCAATTGGCCCATCAGTGGGTGCAGGCTGGTCAGGCGGTGCTGGTCGACGTGCGCAGCGACGCCGAGCGCGAGTGGGTCGGTTTTGTGCCCGGGGCCTTGGCGATTGCGTGGAAGCAATGGCCGGGCATGCAAATGAACCCCGACTTCGACACCGCGATCCGCACGGTCGCACCGGGCCAGCCGCTGGTGCTGCTGTGCCGCAGTGGTGTGCGCTCCATCGCCGCAGCCAAGCGTGCCACCGAACTCGGACGAGTCGCCTACAACATCCTCGAAGGGTTTGAGGGCGATGCCGATGCCCACGGGCATCGCGGTCACAGGGGGGGCTGGCGCCTGCGCGGCTTGCCCTGGCGTCAGAACTGAGCGACGGCCGCGATGACCTTTCTCGCCCTCGATGTTGGCAACACCCGTCTGAAATGGGCGCAATACGACAGCGCGCGTCCCGGTGCCCGCTTGCTCGGTCACGGCGCCGTGTTTCTGGAGAACATCGACAAACTGGCCGACGAAGATTGGCAGCACCTGCCCGCACCCACGCGCATGCTGGGCTGCATCGTGGCGGGCGAGGCCATTCGCCGACGCGTCGAGGAACAACTCGATTTGTGGGACTGCACCCCCGCCTGGGCGGTGCCGTCGTCGCAAGAAGCGGGCATCACGAATGGCTACGACCACCCCACCCGTTTGGGCGCGGATCGCTGGGTGGCGATGATCGGCGCGCGCGCGCGCATGTTGGGTCAACACACGGGCCAGTCCCCGCGGCCACTCATCGTGGTGATGGTGGGCACTGCCGTCACGGTCGAGGCCATCGACACCGAGGGACGTTTTCTGGGGGGCTTGATCCTGCCCGGCCACGGCATCATGTTGCGCGCGCTGGAGTCCGGCACCGCAGGACTGCGCGTGCCCACGGGCGATGTGGTCGAGTTCCCGACCAACACCAGCGACGCGCTGACCAGCGGGGGCACCTTCGCCATCGCGGGTGCGGTCGAGCGCATGGTGCAGCACCTGCGCCAACGCTGCGGCGTCGACCCCGTGTGCTACATGACCGGCGGCGCGGGCTGGAAGATGGCACCGAGCATGTCGGTGCAGTTCGAGCTGGTCGACTCGCTCATCTTTGACGGGCTGCTCGAAATCGCGGTACGGCGCTGGCCTCAGGGTTGATGCGCGGGTGTGCGGCGCGCGCACCGCGACCGCGCTAGACTGACGCCATGAAGCTGATCGACGACATCGTTCGCGACGCCGACGCCATTGCCCGCGTGCGCCGCGACATCCATGCCCATCCCGAGTTGTGCTTTGAAGAGCTGCGCACCGCCGATCTGATCGCGGCCCAGCTCACCGAGTGGGGCATCGAGGTGCATCGGGGGCTGGGTCAAACCGGCGTGGTGGGTGTCTTGCGCCACGGCACCAGCCCGCGCGCCATCGGCCTGCGCGCCGACATGGATGCGTTGCCGATGCAGGAGTTCAATCGCTTCGACCACGCCAGCCGCCATCCCGGCAAGATGCATGCGTGTGGTCACGATGGGCATGTGGCCATGCTGCTGGCCGCGGCCCAACATCTGGCGCGGCACCGCCACTTTGACGGCACGGTCTATCTCATCTTTCAGCCGGCCGAAGAAGGGGGTGGCGGCGCACGCGAGATGATCCGCGATGGCCTGTTCGAACGCTTTCCGATGGACGCCGTGTTTGGCATGCACAACTGGCCCGGTCTGGCCAAGGGGCAGTTCGCCATCAGCCCGGGGCCGGTGATGGCCTCCAGCAATGAATTCAAGATCACGGTGCGCGGCAAAGGCTGCCACGCCGCTTTGCCGCACAACGGCATCGACCCGGTGTTGGTGGCGTGTCAGATGGTGCAAGCCTTTCAGACCATCATCAGCCGCAACAAAAAGCCCGTCGATGCAGGCGTGATCTCCGTCACCATGATGCATGCGGGCGAGGCCACCAACGTGGTGCCCGACTTCTGCGAGTTGCAAGGCACCGTGCGGACCTTCACGACCGAGGTGTTGGACCTGATCGAGCAGCGCATGCGCGAGGTGGCCGAGCACACCTGTGCCGCCTTCGGGGCCGAGTGCCAGTTTGAGTTCGAGCGCAATTACCCGCCGACCCTCAACCACCCCAATGAAGCGGCGTTCGCGCGCGAGGTCATGGCCGAGATCGTGGGGGCCGACGGGGTGACCGTGCAAGAGCCCACCATGGGGGCGGAAGATTTCGCCTACATGTTGCAGGCCAAGCCCGGGGCTTACTGCTTCATTGGCAATGGCGAGGGGGGCCATCGACACGTGGGTCACGGGGAAGGGCCATGCACCTTGCACAACCCCAGTTACGACTTCAACGACGAACTCATTCCTCTGGGTGGCACGTATTGGGTGCGCTTGGTCGAACGCTGGCTCGCATCCTGAGCCAGTCTGGACGCCGCCGTCACGGCCTTAATACGCGGCCAACAAGCTTTCCAGATGGCTCTTGTGCTCGTCGACGGCGTAGGGCGACATCAGCCCCAGCACATGACGGGCACCGCGCCGCAGTGACTCCGCCGAGCTTTCGTCCTCCAAGGCATGGCGCGGGTCGAGCACGTACTCAAAACTGAGCCACCAGGTCAACATCACCACCATGTGCGTGGCGGTGGTTTCGCGCTCGCTGACGCTCATGCGCAGGGCCTGGGTGTGGGTCAGGCTGTCGAGCAAGCTGCGAAAGGCCGAGGTCTTGTGCAACAAGGCGTCCTTGACCTGGGTCTCCAGGCGCCGGTTCTTGCTCAGCAAGTCATTCAGATCGCGGTAGAGAAAGCGGTATTGCCAGACCAGCTCGAACAGCGAGTGCAGGAAGAACCACGCGTCTTCCACGTCCTGCACATCGGGGGCGGTTCCCAGCAGCGCATGCAGGTTGGTTTCGTAGCGATCAAACAGCGCCGTGACCAGCACCTCCTTGGCGGGGTAGTGGTAATACAGATTGCCCGGGCTGATGTTGAGCTCGCTCGAAATCAAGGTCGTCGAGACGTTGGGTTCGCCAAAGCGGTTGAACAACGCCAGCGTCGTCTCCAGGATGCGCTCGGCGGTGCGTCGCGGTGCTTTTTTGGCCATGGGCTGATTGCGTGAGCGGGCGAATCGGGGGGCGTCAGTGCGTCACTTCTTTTTGGCAGCGGCTTTGCGGGCTGCAGTCTGGGTTGGTGCACGTTGAGCCGCTGTCTTGCGTGCTGGCGAAGTTGCGCGGCTGGCGCGCGCGCTGGTCTTGCTGGCGCTGTTGGCGGGTGTCCCGCCGAGCTGCGCTTCCAGCGCCTCGACCCGGGCTTGGAGCGCTTGCAGGTCCATCACCGAGGGCATGCCCATGCGGTGCAGCGCCTTGGCCACACGCTCTTCGAAGATGCCTTCGAACTTGCCCCACTGCCCACTGGCACGCTCCTTGAACTGCTCCGCCGCCTGCTGCGCGCGCTCGGTGGCTTCGGCGATCTTTTCTTCGGCCGTCTCCTGGGCCTTGCGCTGCATGCTGATGCCGTCGCTGACCAGCTTTTCGAAGGCCTTGGCACCGTCTTGTTGTGCCTTGGAGAACGCGCCCAGGCCCGCCAGCCAGATCTGCTGGGCTTGCGCCTTCATGGCGTCGGTCATGGCGGAGGGGTCGAAAGGGTTCTTTGAATTTGGCATGGGGCACTCCAGGCTGCGATGTGAGGGATGGTGGGTTTATAACCGGAACGGCTTTCGTCTGCGAGGGCGCCCCGATCTGCCAATCAAATGGTGACACAATTCGCGGGCGTCATGGCGTTGCCCGCAGGCCTGCGTTGTGGGTCATCTCAAAACCGATCGTCGTGTTGGATACCAAGCTCAGTTTGCCCCCCGTTCCCCAGCACATTGCCATCGTCATGGACGGCAATGGCCGATGGGCGCAACAGCGGCATTTGCCCAGAACGGCAGGTCATGCAAGGGGCGCTGCCATGGTGCGCGATCTGGTGGAGTCCTGTGCCCGCAGCGGGGTGCGCTACCTGACCCTCTTTGCATTCAGCACTGAAAACTGGAAGCGCCCTGCCGACGAGGTGTCAACCCTGATGGGGCTGTTTGTTCAATACCTGCAAAAAGAGTTTGCCAATTTGGAACGCCTCGGGGTTCGGCTCAAGGTCATCGGTGACGTGGACTCATTCCCCGGCGAGCTGCGCGAGCGCATTCGCGATACCGAGCGGCGAACGCGCGACAACGACACCATCACCCTCATCGTTGCGGCGAACTATGGTGGAAGATGGGACATCGTGCAGTCGGTGAACCGTTGGTTGCAGTCCGCTTCGGCCCAGTCCGCGCCGCACATGCAGGAACAAGACATCGCGGCGGGTTTGTCGACCGCCGAGTGGCCGGAGCCAGACTTGCTGATCCGCACCGGTGGTGAGCAGCGCATCAGCAACTTTTTGTTGTGGCAATGCGCCTACAGTGAGCTGTATTTCACCGATGTGCTGTGGCCCGATTTCAAGACCGAGGACTTGCACGCGGCCTTGCGCTGGTATGCCACGCGCGAACGTCGGTTCGGCGCATTGCCCGCCACGACCTGACTCAGGGATCTATCCATGTCCGTTGTCATTCACCCCGTTGTCCTTTGCGGCGGTTCAGGAACACGCTTGTGGCCCCTGTCCCGCAAGAGCTTCCCGAAGCAGTTTGTGCCGCTCATGCAAGGCAAGAGTTTGCTGCAGCTGACACTGGAGCGCCTATCCCGGTTGGGGGCTGAGGTGATGATCGTGACGGCGGAAGAGCACCGCTTTCTGGCTGCACAGGCCATGGGAGACGCTCAGGTGCAAGGGCGCATGATTCTTGAGCCGGTGGCCCGCAACACCGCGCCGGCCATGGCGTTGGCTGCGCTGCAGGCGCAGCCGCAAGACCTGTTGCTGTTTTGTCCCGCCGATCACCACATCCCCGACGCCGAGCACTTCGCGGCAACGATTGCCAAAGGCGTGCCGGCGGCGCAGGCGGGTGCCTTGGTCACCTATGGGGTGATGCCGACCTTTCCCAGCACGGCATACGGTTACATCGAGTACCGACCCATCGATGGGCAGGAGGCTTGTCGCGTCGAGCGTTTCATCGAAAAGCCCGATGCGGTCAAGGCCGAGGCTTTGTTGCTGCAGGGGCAAGTCGCTTGGAATGCGGGTATTTTTTTGTGCCGCGCAGATGCGCTCTTGGCCGCGTTGCAGTCGCATGCGAGTGCCATCCTCGACGCCTGTCGCGATGCCATGGCCGCAGTCCAGACAGAAACGGGGCCTACGGGGCATGGTTTCCTGCGCCCTCAGGCACAGGCCTTTGCACGCTCGCCTTCTGACAGCATCGATTACGCCGTCATGGAGAAGCACAAGCCGGTCGCCATGGTCCGCTTCGACGGCGCTTGGAGTGATGTCGGCAGTTGGAATGCCGTCGCGGACTTGACGCCTGCCGACGAGCACGGCAACCGGATCGATGGACATGGCTGGGCCCTCCAGACCCGCGACAGTTACGTGTTTGCCCCTCATCGACCCGTGGCCTTGTTGGGTGTCGAGCATGTGTTGGTGGTGGACACCCCGGACGCTGTGCTCGTCCTTCATCGCGATTGCGCCGAACAGGTGCGGGAGGTGGTGGCACAGCTGGAGCGCGATGACGCGCCGCAAATTCAGACGCATCGCAAGGTGGCGCGTCCCTGGGGCTGGTACGACAGCATCGATGAGGACGAGCGTTTCAAGGTCAAGCGCATCCAAGTGCGCCCGGGGGCGAGCCTGAGTTTGCAAAAGCACCAGCATCGGGCGGAGCACTGGATCGTGGTGCGTGGCACCGCAGAAGTGGTGTGCGGTGACAAGGTGTTGCGTCTCGGCGAAAACGAGTCCACCTACATCCCGCGCGGTGAGGTGCATCGCCTCTCCAATCCGGGAAGCGAGCCGCTGGAGATCATCGAGGTGCAGTCGGGCAGTTACCTGGGCGAGGACGACATTGTTCGCCTCGACGATGTCTATGGTCGCCAGTCTGGGTGAATCGCGACCCATGCCAACAAAACGGATCAACCCATGACCCTCCTCGTCACCGGCTGCGCCGGCTTCATTGGCAGCAACTTCGTGCACGTCTGGCTGCGTGAGCACGACGAGCCCATCGTCAACCTCGACAAGCTGACGTACGCGGGCAACTTGGCCAATCTGCGCGAATGGGCGAACGACCCGCGCCATGTGTTCGTCAAGGGCGACATCTGCGACCGTGCCTTGGTGCAGGCCTTGCTGGCCGAGCACCAACCGCGTGCCGTGCTCAACTTCGCGGCCGAGAGCCATGTGGACCGCTCCATCCATGGCCCCGGGGACTTCATCCAGACCAACATCGTCGGCACCTTCAACTTGCTCGAGTGTGTGCGCGACCACTGGAGCAGCTTGCCGAGCGAACGCCAGCAGGCGTTTCGCTTGCTGCACGTTTCCACCGACGAGGTCTACGGCTCGCTCTCACCCAGCGATCCGGCGTTTGCCGAGACCCACCCGTACGAGCCCAACAGCCCGTATTCCGCCAGCAAGGCCGCGAGCGACCATCTGGTGCGGGCCTGGCACCACACCTACGGTCTGCCGGTGCTGACGACCAACTGCTCCAACAACTACGGGCCTTATCACTTCCCCGAAAAACTCATCCCGTTGGTCATCCACCACGCGCTCGCCGGCAAGCCGCTGCCGATCTACGGCGACGGTCAGCAGGTGCGCGACTGGCTCTATGTCGAGGACCACTGCCGCGCCATCGCACGCGTGCTCGAAGCCGGGCGTGTCGGCGAGACCTACAACATCGGCGGCTGGAACGAGAAGCCCAATCTGGACGTGGTACACACCTTGTGCGACACGCTGGACCGCTTGCGCCCTCGCAGCGACGGCCAGTCGTACCGCAGTCAGATCACGTTTGTGAAAGACCGCCCGGGCCACGACCGGCGCTATGCCATCGACGCGCGCAAGATCGAGCGCGAGTTGGGCTGGCGTCCGCAGGAGACGTTCGAGAGCGGCATCCGCAAGACCGTCGAGTGGTATCTGGCCCATGCCGACTGGGTGGCCGATGTGACCAGCGGTGCCTACCGTCAATGGGTGGACACCCACTACGGGGCTTGAGCGCGTGCCACACGAACGCCACATCCTGCTGCTCGGTGCCCATGGCCAGTTGGGCCAGGCGCTGGCGCAGACCTTGACAGCCCTGGGCACGGTGCATGCCTTGACGCGCGAGCAAGCTGACTTGTCGGACGCCTTGCAACTGGCGCGGCAAATCGAAGCCTTGATGCAAGGGCCGGACGGGTTTCGGCCCGATGCCATCGTCAACGCCGCGGCCTACACGGCGGTGGATCGTGCCGAGAGCGAGCCCGATGCCGCCATGCAGGTCAACGCCACCTCGGTGGGGGTGCTGGCGCAGATGGCGCGCGATCTGGATGCCGTGCTGGTCCATTACTCCAGCGACTATGTGTTCGACGGCAGCGGCAGCAAACCCTGGCGCGAAGACGATGCGCCCGCGCCCCTGTCGGTCTACGGTCAGAGCAAATGGCTGGGTGAGCGTGCCATTGCCGCGATGGCACCGCGTCACCTGATCTTGCGCACGAGCTGGGTGGTGGGCGCGCACGGCGGTAACTTTTTGAAAACCATGTTGCGCCTCGCCGCTGAGCGCGACGAGTTGCGCGTGGTGGCCGATCAACACGGTGCTCCCACCAGCGCGCGCTGGTTGGCGCAGGTCACACAGTCCTTGCTCGCAACCCTGCTCGACGCGCCGGCGGATGACCCACGCTGGGGTCTGTACCACGTGGCCCCGAGTGGTACGACCACCTGGCATGGCTATGCGCGGCATGTGATCGCGGGCGCGCAGGCGCGCGGTGCGGCCTTGCGCTGTGCGCCCGACGCGGTGCACGCCATCGCCACGCGCGACTACCCCTTGCCGGCCCCCCGCCCGCACAACTCACGCCTGAACACCGATCAATTGCAACGCCGCTTCGGCCTCGACATCCCGCCGTGGCAAGACGGTGTGGACGCGGTGCTTGATGAACTCTTAGGACCTGTACGCCCATGACCTCACGCAAAGGCATCATCCTCGCCGGCGGTTCCGGCACGCGCCTGTACCCGGTGACCCAGGCGGTGAGCAAGCAGCTCATGCCGATCTACGACAAGCCCATGATTTATTACCCGCTGACCACGCTCATGCTCAGCGGCATCCGCGAGGTGCTGGTCATCTCCACACCGCAGGACACGCCGCGCTTTGCCGAGCTGCTGGGTGACGGTAGCCAGTGGGGCATGGACATTCAATACGCGGTGCAACCCAGCCCGGACGGGCTGGCGCAGGCCTTCATCATCGGGCGCGAGTTCGTGGGCCAGCATCCCAGCGCGCTGGTGTTGGGTGACAACATTTTTTATGGCCACGACTGGGTCAAGCTCTTGCACAGCGCGCAGCAGCGCGGCGAAGGCGCGACCGTGTTTGCCTACCATGTGCACGACCCCGAGCGTTACGGTGTGGTCGAGTTCGATGCGCACCAACGCGCCATCAGCATCGAAGAAAAGCCCCAGGTTCCGAAAAGCAACTACGCGGTCACGGGCCTGTATTTTTACGACCAACAGGTGTGCGACATCGCCGCCAGCGTGCGCCCGTCGGCGCGGGGCGAGTTGGAGATCACCGACGTCAATCGGCGCTACCTGGAGATGGGCCAGTTGCAGGTCGAGATCATGGGGCGCGGTTACGCCTGGCTCGACACGGGCACCCACGACAGCCTGATCGAAGCCGCCACCTTCATCGCCACCTTGCAAAAGCGCCAAGGGCTCATGGTCGCTTGCCCGGAAGAGATTGCCTTTGCCCAGCGCTGGATCGATGCCGCGCAGTTGCAACAACTCGCCGCGCCGCTGGCCAAAAACGGTTACGGCCAGTACCTGCTCAACCTGCTGAAATAAGCCATGCCCTACCACGTCACCCCCACCCCCATTCCTGGCGTGCTGGTGCTCGAACCCAAGGTGTTTGGCGACGCGCGCGGTTTCTTTTTCGAGAGCTTCAACCAGCGCGACTTCGAAGCCGCCACGGGTTTGCAGCGCAACTTCGTGCAGGACAACCACAGCCGCTCGGCCAAGGGCGTGCTGCGCGGGCTTCATTACCAGGTGCAGCATCCACAAGGCAAGTTGGTGCGCGTGACGGCGGGCAGCGTCTTCGATGTGGCGGTGGACATCCGGCCCGATTCGCCCACCTGCGGCCAGTGGTTCGGCCTGGAACTCTCTGCCGAGAACCGCAAACAGTTGTGGATTCCCGAAGGCCTGGCGCACGGCTTCGTGGTCACCAGCGAGCACGCCGAGTTCCTCTACAAAACCACCGACTACTGGTACCCCGAGCACGAGCGCAGCTTGCTGTGGAGTGATCCCGACTTGGCCATCGACTGGCCGCTGTCACAACTCGATGGCCCGCCGCTGCTGGCGGCCAAGGATGCGGCGGCACCGCGTTGGCAGAACGGGACGAGTGACTAGACTCCTAAAATGAGCCGACCGACAGTTTGGAGCTCCGTTCGTATCTCGCTGGTCCGGTTTTTATTTGCTTAGCCCAACCAATTAGGTTTTTCATGAAACGCCCTTTCTTTTCCCGCAGCGCCCCCATGGCCTCTGAGTCCTGCATCGCGTTGATCGACGCCCGCTTTCTGGCCTGGCTGCAAGGCCAGGGCGACGGCTCTGCGCCGCAGCGTGGACAACTCGGGGCCTTGTTGGCCAGCGCCCTGGCCGGCAATGGCCTGGATGTGCAACTGCGCCGCATCTACTGGTACAGCGACGCCACCGACGACACCGTGATCGACAGTCAGGTGGTGCGCCCGGTGCAGGCCCACAGCCTCGACGGTGGCGTGTCCATGCTGCGTGCCCTGGGTGCCGACCTGCGCCGCTTGGCCGAGCGCCAGGCTTGCGAGCACATCCTGGTCGGCAGCGACGACGAGCGCCTCTTGACCCTGATCGACGACGCCCAGTTGCATGGCGTGTCCGTGCACTTGCTCGTCGACGAGGCCTCGCAACACATGGCGCAGTTGCAACGCGACGATCCGGGTTGGGCGCGTCTGCTGGCGCAGGCCGATCAGCGCGTGGTGCTGGGCGCGCAAACCTTGCGCGAAGCCGGACAACCGCGCCATGGACGCAGCGCGGTGCATGCGGCACCCAGCCTGGATCCCCAGGTGCTGCGCGAGCAACTCGATGGCGTCATTCAGGCCTGGTGGGCCGATGAACCCGAAGACCTGCGCGAGGACTTGCGCGAAGAGCTGCACAACAGCCGTGGCATCCCGCAAGAGGTGGACCGCCAGTTGCTGCTGGCCGCGCGCCGCGTGCTCGAGCGCGCGCTGAGCTTCCACGAGAAAAAGCTCATGCGCGAAATGGTGCGCGAGTTGGTGCTCGGTGGTGCCGCCAGCGCCACACCGACACAGCCTTCTGAACTGGTGGACTGATTTTTTCGACGAGAGCCCTGCATGACCATGACCATGACCAATCCCGCCGACATCCTCGCCCAGGCCCTGCCGTACATCCGCAAATTCCACGGCAAGACGCTGGTCATCAAATACGGCGGCAACGCCATGACGGACCCGGCTTTGCAACAGGCCTTTGCCGAAGACGTGGTGTTGCTCAAACTGGTCGGCATGAACCCGGTGGTGGTGCATGGCGGCGGTCCGCAGATCGAGGGCTTGCTCTCGCGTCTGGGTAAGAAGGGCGAGTTCATCCAGGGCATGCGCGTCACCGACGCCGAAACCATGGAAGTGGTGGAGTGGGTGCTGGCCGGTGAGGTGCAGCAAGACATCGTCGGCCTCATCAACCGCGCCGGCGGCAAGGCGGTGGGCCTGACCGGGCGCGACGGCGGTCTGATCCGCGCCAAGAAGCTGCGCTTGGTGGACCCGCAGGACCCGAGCAAGGAACACGACGTGGGCCAGGTGGGTGACATCGTGGGCATCGACCCCAGCGTGGTGCGCGCTTTGCAGGACGACGCCTTCATCCCCGTCGTCAGCCCCATCGGGTTTGGCGAGAACAACGAAAGCTACAACATCAACGCCGACGTGGTGGCCGCCAAGCTGGCCACGGTGTTGCAAGCCGAGAAACTCCTGATGCTCACCAACATCCGGGGCGTGCTCGACAAGGACGGGCAGTTGCTGACCGAACTCACGCCGCGTCGCATCGACGAGTTGTGTGCCGACGGCACCATCAGCGGCGGCATGATCCCCAAGATCGCCGGGGCCCTCGACGCCGCCAAGAGCGGCGTGAATGCGGTGCACATCATCGATGGGCGCGTGCCGCACGCCATGCTGCTGGAAGTCTTGACCGAGCAGGCCTTCGGCACCATGATTCGCTCGCACTGAGCCCCGCACCACCATGACCGCTTCTGACGCCGACGACCTTTCGCACGACGACGCCCCGCGCCGGGTGCGCATGAAGCCGGGCGAGCGGCGCCAGCAAATTCTGCAAACCCTGGCCCAGATGCTGGAGCAGCCCGGGGCCGAGCGCATCACCACCGCGCTGCTGGCCTCGCGCATCGGCGTCAGCGAAGCGGCCCTGTACCGCCACTTCGCCAGCAAGGCGCAGATGTTCGAAGGCTTGATCGACTTCATCGAGCAAAGCCTGTTCACCCTCATCAACCAGATCGCCGAACGCGAGGGCGATGGCGCGGGCAAGGCCATGCGCATGACGGCGGTGGTGTTGCAGTTTGGCGCGCGCAACCCGGGCATGGCGCGCGTCATGGTGGGCGATGCCCTGGTGTACGAGAACGAGCGCTTGCAGCAGCGCATGAACCAGTTCTTTGACCGCGTGGAGTCGGCCCTGCGTCAGGTGCTGCGTGCCCAGGCCGAAGCACAGCAATCGCCCACACCCACCGTCGACGCTCAGGTGCGGGCCCATGCGCTGGTGGGGTTTGCCATGGGCAACTTGCAGCGCTTTGTGCGCTCGGGTTTCAAGCGCTCGCCGCTGGACCACCTGGACGCGGCGCTGGCCCTGATGGTCTGAGGCTGGCGCGCGCGCCGCGCGCCGCGCGCCTTGGAATCAATCGCCCAAGGTCACCACTTGCACCTGAGGCAGGCTGGGCGGCGCAAACGCTTCGTGATCGAAAGCCTTGTCGCCCTCGGCGTCGGCCACGCCCGTGGTGACCAGGTGTTTGAAGTCGAAGCGCGTGTGGTCCATCAGGTGCGAGGGCACGACGTTTTGCAGCGCTGAGAACATGTTCTCGATGCGGCCTGGGTGCTTCTTCTCCCAATCGCGCAGCATCTCGCCCACGAGTTGGCGCTGCAGGTTGTCCTGGCTGCCGCACAGCGTGCACGGGATGATGGGGAACTGGCGCACCTGCGACCAACGCACCAAGTCCTTTTCGGCCACATAGGCCAGCGGGCGGATCACCATGAACTCGCCGTTGTCGCTGACCAGCTTGGGTGGCATGCCTTTGAGCTTGCCGCCAAAGAACATGTTCAGAAAGAAGGTCTGCAAGATGTCGTCGCGGTGATGCCCCAACGCGATCTTGTTGCAGCCGAGTTCGCGCGCCACGCGGTACAGGATGCCGCGCCGCAGACGCGAGCACAGGCTGCACATGGTTTTGCCCTCGGGGATCTTGTCCTTGACGATGGAATAGGTGTCCTGCGTTTCGATGTGAAACGGCACGCCCAGCTCCGTCAGGTAGCGCGGCAACACATCGGCGGGAAAGCCCGGCTGCTTCTGGTCCAGGTTCACCGCCACCAGATCGAAATGCACGGGCGCGCGCGCTTGCATCTTGAGCAAGATGTCGAGCAAGGCGTAGCTGTCTTTGCCGCCGGACATGCACACCATCACCTTGTCGCCAGCCTCGATCATGTTGTAGTCGCTGATGGCCTGGCCCATCAGGCGACACAGGCGCTTTTCGAGCTTGTGGTTCTCGCGCTCGATCTTGAGCGGGGCGCGGCCAGCCTCGGTGGCGGGGGTGTCGGCAGAAGCAGGGGTGGTGTTCATCTCAATTCCATTGGCCGGTTTCCATGCGGATGGCCACTTCGCAGTCGTCGAAGATTTCCAGCTTGGCGATCTTCACCCGCACGCCCAGCACGCCGGGCAGGCCCATGAGGCGGTGTGCGAGTTTGCCGATCAGGGTCTCGAGCAAATTGACGTGCTCGGCGGTGCACTCTTCGATGATGATGCGCCGCACTTTGCGGTAGTCCAGCACATGGTGGATGTCGTCGTCGTGCGGCAGCAGGGCTTGCGTGCCCAGGTTGAGTTCGGCATCGACCTGGATGGGTTGTGGGTCGGTTTTCTCGTGCTCCAGGATGCCCAGGTTGGCGTCGAAGCGCAGCCCGGTCAGGGTCAGGATTTGGGTGCCTTTGGACAGGGCCATGTCAGATCACTCCGGGCTTGGCGCGAAAGGCCTCGACGCCCACGGCCTCGCAGTCGGGGTACACATCCGGCTTGCAGGTGGCCACGCGCGCGGCCAGCACGCCGGGGTGCGCCAGCAGTTGGTCGAGCACGTCGTCGCACAGGGTTTCTTGCAGACCGATGTGGCCTTGCGCCACGCGCGCGTGCACCACCTGGCGCACGAAGTCGTAATCCACCACCTCGTCGATCTGGTCACGCTCGGGCGAGGTGGCGTCCAGCGGCACATAGAGGTCAATGTCCAGGCGCACGCGTTGTGCCTGACCGATTTCGAAGTCGTGGATGCCGATGTGCACGGGCAGGTCGAGGCCGCGCAAAAACAGGCGGCGGCATTGGAGCAGCAAGCGGTCGTTCATGGTTGTTTCAGCAAGTCGTCGACCACGAACAGGATGTCGCGGGCCAGGGGCACGAGGTGCTGGCCGTTGTCCACGCGAATCGTCGTGCCGGTGAGGGAGGCGGTCTGCGCCAGGAACAGCACACTGGTCGCCACGTCGCTCGGATCGATGGGCTGGCGCAGCAAGTTGGCGCGCGAGGCGAGTTCGAAGTTGTCCGGCGTTTGCGGGCCACTCAGGTACATCAGCCCTGGCGCCACCGCATTGACCCGCACCTCAGGCGCCAGCGACTGCGCTTGCAGGCTGACCGCGCGCTCCAGCGCGAGCTTGGACAGCGTGTACGAAAAATAATCCGGGTTCAGGTTGAACACCTTCTGGTCCAGCACATGCACTAGGCTCGGCCGCACGGCATGGGCATGGCCGGCATGCAAGGCCGCCAGCCATTTGCCCAGGTGCATCGGGGCGAGCAGATTGACCTGCAACTGCGCCAGCGCCTGCGCTTCGTCAAAGTCGCGGCCGCTGTCGGGCTCGAACAACGAGGCGTTGTGCACGATGCAACGCAGGCTTTCGCCCGCCACGCCACGCGCCTCCTCGAACACCAGGCGACATTGCGTCTCGCTGGCCAGCTCGCCGCCGACCGCCCGGGCTTGCACGCCCAGGGCTTTGAGTTCGTCGCACAGCGCCAGCGCCGACGACTGCGAGCGCCGGTAATGGCACAGCACGTTCCAGCCCGCGCGCGCGAACGTCAGCGAGATCTCGCGGCCCAGACGGTGGCTGCCACCGGTGACCAGAACCCAGGGTGTGTGTGACATGACAGAGGCAGGAGTGACGGCGGGCGGTAGGATCGCGCCCTGATGTCGAAGCCCGAATTATCCAACGCAGCGTCTGTCGAGCCCGCCGTGGCCTTGATGACCTTGCTGCGCCGTCAAATCGCGCAGGCCGGCGGCTGGCTGCCGTTTGACCGTTTCATGGCCCAGGCCTTGTATGCGCCGGGGCTGGGTTACTACGCCAACGGCCTGCCCAAGCTCGGTCGCATGCCCGAGAGCGGCAGCGACTTTGTCACCGCGCCCGAGTTGTCGCCGTGGTTTGGCCGCACGCTCGCGCAGCAGGTGGCGCAGGCGCTGACCGTCACGGGCACCGACGAGGTGTGGGAGTTCGGTGCCGGCACGGGCGCGCTGGCCTTGCAACTGCTCGACGCCTTGGGCGAGCGCGTGCGCCACTACACCATCGTCGATCTGTCGGGCAGCCTGCGTGCGCGCCAGCGCGAGACCCTGGCCGCCCACGCGCACAAGGTTCACTGGGTCGATGCCTTGCCCGATGCCCTGCGTGGCGTGGTGGTCGGCAACGAGGTGCTCGACGCCATGCCGGTGCAACTGCTGGTGCGCACGGGCGGCGTGTGGCACGAACGCGGCGTGGTCTGGCGTGAGGGCGATGCGCCCGGCTTGGCCTTCGAGGACCGCGTGACCGAACGCCGCCCGCCCGTCGACATCAAGGGCACGCACGACTACCTGACCGAAATCCACCCGCAGGCCGAGGCCTTCTTGGCCACGCTGGCCGAGCGCTTGCGCGCGGGCGGTGCCGGCGCGGTGTTCCTCATCGACTACGGTTTCCCCGAGGCCGAGTACTACCACCCACAGCGCCACATGGGCACGCTGATGTGCCACCAAGGGCACCGCGCCGATGGCGACCCGCTGAGCGATGTCGGGGCCAAGGACATCACCGCACACGTCAACTTCACCAGCGTGGCGCTGGCCGCGCAGGACGCAGGCCTGCACGTGCTGGGTTACACCAGCCAGGGGCGCTTTCTGCTCAACTGCGGATTGCCCGCCTTGCTGGAAGAAGCCTCGTTCGCCGAGCGCCACATGGCGCAAAAGCTCATCACCGAGCACGAGATGGGCGAGTTGTTCAAGGTCATCGCGCTGGGCACGCAGGTGTGGGAGCCGCTGGGTTTCGACGCCGGCGACCGCACCCATACCTTGTGAGGCCGCCGTGCTGCGCTGGCTGATCGTCGTCGTGCTCATGCTGGTGGTGTTCCAGCGTTACGGGCCCTGGCTGCACAAGATGGGCTTTGGCCGCCTGCCCGGCGACCTGCACTTTCGCTGGCGCGGGCGTGAGTGGCGTTTGCCGATCGCCTCGACCCTGCTGTTGAGCTGGCTGGTCAGCCTGCTGGCGCGCGGCTTGTAAGACCGTCGATGCGGTAGCCGCACGGCAAGGCCGTGTGAGCTTAGGTCGCCGTGCTCGCCAAGGCTGCGATGCGCGCTTGGATGGCCGCCAGTCGCGCCTGCATCAGGCGCTCACCCACGGCAGGGCCGCGCAGACCGTCGGCCAGCGCCTGCGCCGACAGCGCGGCACTGTCCACCGATAAGGCCGCGTCGAGCAAGGCTTGCAGCCGATCGGCTTGCGGGTAGTCGTCGTCGCTGTGGTGCAGTCGACCGCGCGCGTCGCAGCGACAGGCCAGCAGCGCCAGCGCAAAACGTTCGGGTCGGCGCAGCGCATCGCAGCGTTGCAGCAAGCGCAGCACCGCCTCTGCGCCGAAGCCCGCGCTTTGGTGGATGTGGCCATGTTCGGCGCAGACCAGCTCGGCGAGTTCGCGGCACTCGGCGGGCACGCGCCAGCGTTCGCACACGGCACGCACCAGCGGCAGGCCGCGCGATTCATGGCCGATGTGGCGCGGCAGGATGTCAGCCGGCGTGAGCCCTTTGCCCAGGTCGTGGCCCAGGCTGGCAAAGCGCACCGCCAGGGGCGCATCGAGCCGCGCGGCGGCGTCGAGCACCATTTCCAGATGGAGGCCCGTGTCCACCTCGGGGTGGTGATCGGCGCGTTGCGGCACGCCGTAGAGCCGATCGACCTCGGGCAACAACACGCGCAGCGCCCCGCAGTCGCGCAAGACCTGCAGCATCCGCGACGGGCGTGGGGCCATCAGGCCGCGCGAGAGTTCCTGCCACACGCGCTCGCTCACCAGCGCATCGACCTCACCCGCCTCGACCATGCGACGCATCAGGGCGAGCGTGTCCGGGGCGACCGAGAAATCGGGGAAGCGCGCGGCAAAGCGCGCGATGCGCAGGATGCGCACCGGGTCTTCGGCAAAGGCCTCCGTCACATGGCGCAGCACACGCGCCTGCAGATCGCGCTGACCGCCAAAGGGGTCGATGCGCGCGCCGCTGTCCGGGTCTTGCGCGATGGCGTTGATCGTCAGGTCGCGCCGCGCCAGGTCTTCTTCGAGCGTGACCTCCGGGGCGGCGTGAAAAACAAAGCCGTGGTAGCCGCGTCCGCTCTTGCGCTCGGTGCGCGCCAGCGCGTATTCCTCGCGCGTGTGCGGGTGCAAGAAGACGGGGAAGTCGCGCCCCACCGGCTCGAAGCCTTGCGCTTGCAAGGCCTCGGGCGTGGCACCCACCACCACCCAGTCGCGGTCGCTGCCGGCGATGCCGAGCAAGGCATCGCGCACCGCACCGCCGACGAGGTAGGTTTTCATCCGCGCACGCTCGGCGGGAACACCTGCGCGAGCCGACGCGGCGCGGACACGCCCAACGCCGACAGGTCCGGGTGACGACCACTGGCCACGTTGTCCACCTGCATCGAGGCGAGGTTGTCGCGGCTCATCAGCGTCGGGCCCGGCAGCCACTCCATGGCCAGCGCTTGCAGCCAGCCCACCGCGTGTGGCAAGGCGATGACGGGGCGCGGACAGCCGATGTGGCGTCCGGCGAGTTGCACCAGTTCACGCAGGCTCAGCACCTCGGGGCCTGCGAGTTCATAGGTCTGGCCGATGCTGCGGCGGTGTTCCAGCGCATGCACCAAGGCCGTTGCCACATCGTCCACCCACACGGGTTGAAAGCGGGTGTCGGCCCCAGCCAGCGGCATGACCGGGAACACGCGTTGCAACTGCGCGAACAGGTTGATGAAGCGGTCGTCGCGGCCAAAGATCACGCTCGGTTGCAACAGCGTCAGATCGATGTCCCCGCGCGCAGCGGCGGCTTGCAGCGCGGCTTCGCCCCGACCCTTGCTGCGTTGGTACATCGAGGGGCCTTGTTCATCGGCCCCCAGCGCGCTGACGTGCACCAGGCGACGCACGCCGGTCTCGGCACACGCGCGCGCCAGCGTCTCGGGCAGGCGCACATGCACCTGCTCAAACGCGTCGGCGCTGCCGTGCAAGATGGCGACGAGATTGACCACCGCATCGTGGCCCAGGACCAGTTCGCGCAACTGCGCCGCGTCGTGCACATCGGCGCGCACCACGCTCACGCCGGGCAGCATCTGCACCGAGCGGGCGGGCAGACGCCGTGTCGGCACGGTCACGCGGTGTCCGCGCTGGCTCAGGGCCTGGCACAGGTGATGGCCGACAAAGCCAGAGCCTCCGAGCACCAGAATCTGTGAGGGTTGGGCAACGTGCATGGCAGGTCAGTGGGTGAGTGGCAGGGTGAGGGCAGGGTGTGACAATGGGCCGACCCTCGTCGGTTGCTAGAATTTTTCCAGCCCCTTTCACACTGAGTCTACTGCCCCCTCCATGACCTGGGACTTCGCATGAATTTACGTGGCATCGGCCTCGCGCTGCTGCTGTGCGTGGGTGCGGATGCCGCCTGGCGCTGGACGGCGGTGGCTGAGGGCCGCAACGACCCATTGCCTGCTTTTGTGGCGCCCTCGAGCGCGCCCGTTGCTTCTGCGAATGGGTCGACCCCTGGACTTGTTTCGGACGGACCCACGCCTGCCACCGATGCGGGCCTGCCGACGCGCGCGCCGCGTTGCAGTGAGTGGCGCACCGTGCAACAAGGCCGCTTGCCCATGCCCGAGGGCGTGCCAGCGGCGCATGCCAGCACGCTGGTGGCCTTGGCCCCGACCGACACGCGCAGCCCGCTGGCCTTGGCGGCCTTTTGGTTTGCCGGCAGCCGCGAGAGCGCACCCGATGTGGGCATCGCCACCTCGCGCTGGCCCGATGCCACGCCACCGGGCCGTGATGCCTGGCAACCCGCGCAATGGGCGGTGACGCGCGACAGCTTGCAACGCGATCTGGGCGTGGCGGTGCGACGCATTGGCAACCCCGTGGCCTGGCGCGACGCGCAGGGGCAATTGCATCTCTACGTCGTGGCCACGGGCCTGGGCGGCTGGGCGGCGTCGCGGGTGGTGCATGTGCGCGAACGCGCGAACGGATCGTTCGAAGCCGAGCGCATCTTGCCGCTGATGCCTTTGGTGGCGTGGTTGAACACCAGCACCCTGGTGCGTGCCGTGCCCCAGCCGCGCGTCGATGGCGGGGCCTTGTTGCCGATGTATTTTGAACTCGGCATCAAGTACGGCCTGGCGGTCGAGGTCGGACCGCGCGGCGAGTTGCGCGACCTGCGCCGCCTGACACGCCGCCACGATGCGCTGCAACCCACGGTGGTGGCGCTGTCCGGCGAGCGGGCCTGGGCCTTCATGCGCGACAGTGGGCCGACTTCGCGCGTCGCCGTGAGCGAAACCCGCGACGGCGGTCGCCACTGGCAAGACCAGCCTGAGGTGGCGCAAGGCAACCCGGACTCGTCCCTGGCGGCGGTGGCCTTGCCCGGGGGCGAGGTGTGGGTGGCGCACAACCCGCTGGACGCGCGCCGCAGGGCCTTGCGCTTGAGTCGGGTCGACGCGCTGAGTGGTGACTGGCCGGGGCAGACCGTGGTGCAGGGCCCGCCGGGCAGTGAGTTCTCGTACCCCAGCTTGTTGGCTTGGCCCACGAGCGACGGCGGCACCGAGCTGTGGCTGAGCTACACCGACCAGCGCGAGGCCATCGCCTACGCCCGCTTGCAGCGCCGTTGCGAGGAGCGGTCCCGATGAGCGCGTGGTTCAACCCGGCCTGGCACGTGCCCGTGTTGCCCTCGGCGGCGCTGTTGCCGCTGTGGGTGGCGCTGTCGTGGGGCCTGGTCGGCGCGACCGTGCTTTGGATCTGGGCGGACCGACATCGCCCGGCGTGGTGGTGGCGCGCGTTGGCCGCGGTGCTGCTGTTGTCGCTGTGCCTGCCCGCGACCCGCGCTTGGACCGCGTGGCTGGCGCTGGCGCTGCAAAGCCCGAGTCTGTTGGGCCTGGGCTGGCTGTTGCTTTGGGCCCGGGACGTGATGCGCCGACCGGGTGCGCGCGCGCCGCAGGTGCCCGTCGCTTGGGCGTTCGCGGGTGTGGTGCTGGGCTGGGGCTTGTGGCTCGACACCCTCAACCTCTGGCCGGCCGCGTTGGATGTGCCGTTGTTTGCTTGGGGCTTCTCGGCGGTGACGTTCTGGGCGGTGCTGGCTGCCGTGGCATGGATGGGCGTGCGTGCGTCGCGCGCGGGTGAATCGTCCCGGTCGGCTGCGCTGCTGTTGGCGGTGCTCGCGGTGTTCGCGCTCACGCGCTGGCCCAGCGGCAATCTGTGGGACGCTTGTCTCGACCCGTGGGTCTGGCTGGGTTGCCATGGGGTCTGCGTGCGCGCGTGGCTCGCGCGGCGCACGCTGCGGCCTCAGCGCTGAGGCACCAGCAGGTATTCGCGCCAGAACAGCAGGTTTTCTGGCGTGCGCAAGGCGGTGGCGTTGATCTCGCCCGGCTTGTGGCGTCCGCGCAGGGCGATGCGCTGTTCGATCACGCGACAGCCCAGCGCGGCGCAATCGGGCGCGGCATCGTGGAAACGGCCATGCACCACCACCGCGTCGTGACGCGCCAGCAAGTCGGGCAGGGCCGCGCCGCCATCGGCGGCATAGGGTTCGATCTGCGCCACGGCGGGCAACAGGAAACGCCAGCGCTCGAAGTCGCCATTGAAGTAGCTCGGCACAGCCAGACGCGCGCCTTGCACCGTGGCGCGGCTGCTCGCGCTGTACTGATTGCTGGCGGTGTGCAGCGGCGCACTGAGCAGGCCAAACCAGGCGTACAGGCTGATGATCAGACCGAGCAGCCAGACCCAGGCGGTGTGCAAGCGGGTGCTGTCGTGGCGCACGGCCAGCGACAGGAACAGCCGTGCCAGCGCCAGCGCTTGCAACAGCAGCACCAATAGCAAACCCATCCGGCCCCACAGCGGGTACAGGTCGATGCGCCAGCCCGCCCACAGGAACAGGCCCAGCAGCCCCATGGCGCTGAGGCTCAACAGCGTGGACAAGCCCACCGACAGGCGCTGCACCCAGGCCGGCCAGCGTCCCAGTTGCGTGGCGCACAGCACCGCCACCATGGGCATGAGCGGGATCAGGTAGCGCGCCGAGCGCTGGCTGGGCAGCATGAAGAAGACGCTCAGCACCAGCCCGTACAGCCACAGCGGTGCGCTCAGGTTCGACGCGCGTGCATCGGCTGAGGTCGACACGCTGGCGCGCCAGTGGCGCCACGCGGCGGGTGCGCGGCGCAGGCCATCGATGAGCAGCACCAACACGATGGGTGCGAGCAGCAAGGCGTTTTGCGGCAGGGCCAGCGCCTGCCACCAGATGCTGAAGCCACCCACCAGCGCGGTTTGCCAATAACTCGGTCCACCCTGGTCCATCTTGCCCAGGTTTTCGCCGACCACAAACTCGCGCCACACCGCTTGCGGATCCGGGTCGAGCACGAACCACAGCGCAAACAGCGCCACCCCCACCAGCGTGCTCACGGCCGTGCCCACGAACCAGCGCCGCCAGGCCTGCGGATGCCACAGGCACAGCACCAGAAAGAGCGTGGCCGCCAACGGCGCGATCAACACAAAGGACTTGTACAGCGCCACCAGGCCAAACGACAGCGCGGCCAGCGCGAACAACTTGGTCGTGCCACCGGGCACCGAGGCGTCGGTCTGGCTGCGGTTGGAGGCGGGATGCGTGCCTTGCCCCTGCCACGCCAGCAGCGCCCACACGGGCAAGCCCATCCAGAACGTCTCGATGGCGCTGGTGAGGTAGGGCCGGCCATAGCGGTAGGTGCTGAAAAAAGCGAGGAAGAACAAGCCGGCCAAATAGCCCACGCTGCGCGGGCTCAAGGCGGGTGGTCGCGTCGCCGAGGGCGCGGCGCTGAGCCGCTGCGCCGCCCACACCACCAGCGCGGTGTTGGCCGTCGTGTAGAGCAGGCTGGGCAGGCGCAGCCACAACAGCTTCCACTCCAGGCCCAGCCAGCCCACGCCCATGGCCTGCCAAAACAGCAGCGGTGGTTTGGTGTTGCGCATGTGGCCGAGGTCAGAAGCCAGCGGCAGCCAGCCGCCGCCGTGCAACACCTGCCACCACGTCTTGAAGGCGATGTGGGCGTAGACCAGCTCGTCGCCGTTGCGCGGGATGTTCTCGCCGCCGAGGTCAAAGGCGTACACCAGCCAGGCCAGCAGCAACAGGATCAGCGTGACGCGCTCGTAGCGGCGGCGCAGCTCTTCGAGGGGCACGACGCGGGGCAGGCGCTGGAAGGTCCACCAGTCGTTCGCGAAGTAATTCACAAAGCTCGCGGCGACGATGGCCAACACATTGCCCAGCATGTAGTGCATGTGTGTGGCCAGCCACAGCGTGAGCACGTATTGCACGGCGGTGCCCAGCCACGACGCCAGGCAGTAGCGCAGCAACTGACGCCCCAGGCCGGGCGCGGCTGCGTCATCGCCTTGGCGGTCGGACCAGGTCCACAGCCGGTTCCAGAAAAAATTGTTCAGCGTCGCCAGCGCGATGGCCAGCACCAGCGAGGCATACAGACGCTGCGTGGCCTCGATGCCTTGCAGCAGCCACTCCTGACACAGGTAGAGCACGGCCAGGTTGACCACGGTGCCACTGGCCCCGACCAGGCCGAACTTGAGGTAACGCCATTGGTCCAGGGCCTGGCGCAGACGCAGCGCCCAATGCGGTGCCGCGTGGGCCGAGGTCTCAGCCATGCGCGCCGAGCGCCAGCTTGGTCAGCGCCACTTGCAGCACCTGCTCCGTGCCAATGGCCTTGAGGCATTGGTTGTCGCCATCGCAAAAACTGTCGCGGTGGTTGTAGGCCGTCAGGCAAGGTGAGCAGGCGGTGGCGCTTTCCATCACGGTGAAGCGCGGGTTGATCGGGCCGTACAGGCGGCTGGTCTCGGGGCCAAAGAAGGCGATGGCGTCGATCGGTGTGAGGCTGGCAAAGTGGCCCGGTCCACCGTCGTTGGTGATGAGCAAGCGCGCGCAGTGGAACAGCATCAGCAGCTCGCGCAGATGCCGTGTGTAACCCGTCAGGTCGATGGCGTGTTTGTGGTGGCATTGCGCCAGCACGCGCTGGGCTTGCGGCTTGTCTTCGGGCAGGCCGATGAGCCCGACCGCATGGCCTTGCGCCAGCAGGGCTTGGGCGAGCGCCACGTAGCGGTCTTCGGGCCAGGCGCGGATGGGCAGGGCGCCGCCACTGACATAGAGCAACACCAGCGAAGCCGTGCCGCGCAGGATGGGAAAGTCGCTGTGCAGCCGGTCGCGGAAATTGCCCAGGTCCAACGCATCCAGTGCCAGCGGTGGCAGCGAGGCGGGCAGCGGCGGCACGTCGAACTTGTTGCGCGGCAGCACCGGGTTGGCGTGCAAGGCGTGGTCGTCGAGCGCGAGGCCTTGTGACAGCACGCGCGCCAACACCAGAAACTGCTGCGTGATGTGCAGGTACGGGTTGTAGGGCACGGCGGCGTTCATGAAGCTGCCCCGGTACAGGCCCTCTTGCGTGTGCGGCGTGAAGCCCACGCGCACCCGCGCGCCGCTGACCAGGCTGAGGATGGCGCTGATGCGCGAGAACAGTTCGCAGTCGATGACGCCGTCGAAGCGCAGCGCGCGCAGGGTGCGCGTGGTGCGCCACAGGCTGGCGAGCAAATGCCACAGCGAGCGGTCGTCCACCGAATGCAAGTGGGAGGCTGGCACAAAGCCCAGCAACTGCATCACCGACTGGTTGCGTTGCAGCTGCAGCACATGCAACTCGGCGCCGGGGTGGCGTTGCTGCAAGGCTGCGAACATCGGGCCGGCCAGCACCACCGAACCCATCTCGGACAACAGGATGATGAGCACGCGCGGCGGGCGGGTGTCGTTGCGCACTGGCGCGGCTTGGAAGAAGCGGCTCAGACGCCAAGCCAGCGAGAGCAGGGCGCACAGAACCTGGCCGAGCCAGCGATCGATCCGGCGCTGCGTGGAGATGTTCATGGGCGCGAATTATCCCATCGGCCCCCGCCGATAATCCCGCCCATGAACCAGCTCCAGGCCCTCAAGCAACACACCACCGTCGTCGCCGACACGGGGGACTTTCACCAGATCGCGCAGTTCCAGCCGCAAGACGCGACCACCAATCCGTCGCTGATCCTGAAGGCGGTGCAAAAGCTCGAGTACCAGCCGCTGTTGCGCGACACGCTGGCGCGTCATGCGGCAGCGCCGCTGGACGAACAGATCGACCGCTTGCTGGTGCGCTTTGGCTGCGAGATCCTGGCCCTCATCCCGGGGCGTGTCTCCACCGAAGTCGATGCGCGGCTGAGCTTTGACACCGCCGCCACCGTGGCGCGTGCGCGCCGACTCATCGCGCTGTACGAGGCCGAGGGCGTGGCGCGCGCGCGCGTGCTCATCAAGATCGCCGCCACCTGGGAAGGCATTGCCGCCGCCGCCGCCTTGGAGCGCGAGGGCATCCACACCAACCTCACCTTGCTGTTTGCGTTTTGCCAGGCCGTGGCCTGTGGCGACGCGGGCGTGCAACTCATTTCGCCCTTTGTGGGGCGCATCTACGACTGGTACAAAAAGCAAGCCGGCGCGGCGTGGGACGAAGCCGCCCAAGCCGGCGCCAACGATCCGGGCGTGCGCTCGGTGCGCGCCATCTACCAGCACTACAAACGCCACGGCATCGCCACCGAGGTGATGGGCGCGAGTTTTCGCAACACCGGGCAGATCGTGGCCCTGGCGGGGTGTGACCTGTTGACCATCGCGCCCGAACTGCTGGCGCAACTGGCCGCCCAAGACGCACCGCTCACCCCCGCGCTCGATGCCGCGCAAGCCCGCACGCTCGATCTGCCGGCGGTGCACTACGACGAGGCGGCGTTCCGCTATGCGCTCAACGAGGACGCCATGGCGACCGAAAAACTGGCCGAAGGCATTCGCGCCTTTTGTGCCGATGCGATCAAGTTGGAAGCCTTGATGCGGGCTTGATCGCGCGTCGTGCCTACGACGGGCCTGCGAAGGCCGCGTGCATGAAAAAAAGCCCCGCCAGCGATGGCGGGGCTTTTTCGTGGAACGTGGGGCTGTGGTCACAGCCCCGGGCGCGTCTGGCCTGATTTACATCATGCCGTCCATGCCGCCCATTCCGCCCATGCCGCCGGGCATGGCCGGGGCTTCGTCTTTCTTGGGCGTCTCGGCGATCATGCACTCGGTGGTCAGCATCAGCGATGCGACCGACGCGGCGTTTTGCAGCGCGGTGCGGGTCACCTTGGTCGGGTCCAGGATACCCATTTCGATCATGTCGCCATAGGTGTCGTTGGCGGCGTTGAAGCCGTAGTTGCCCTTGCCGGCCAGCACGTTGTTGACCACCACGCTGGCTTCGCCGCCGGCGTTGTAGACGATCTCGCGCAGCGGGGCTTCGATGGCCTTGAACACCAGCGCGATGCCGTGGTTCTGGTCTTCGTTCTCACCTTTCAAGGTGCCCACCGATTGACGGGCGCGCAGCAGGGCCACGCCACCGCCAGCGACGATGCCTTCTTCCACCGCAGCGCGGGTGGCGTGCAGGGCGTCTTCGACACGGGCTTTCTTCTCTTTCATCTCGACTTCGGTGGCGGCACCGACCTTGATGACGGCCACGCCGCCGGCCAGCTTGGCCACGCGCTCTTGCAGCTTCTCGCGGTCGTAGTCGCTGGTGGCTTCTTCGATCTGCACGCGGATTTGCTTGACGCGGGCTTCGATGTCAGCGGCAGCGCCAGCGCCGTCGATGATGGTGGTGTTTTCCTTGCCCACTTCGATGCGCTTGGCTTGGCCCAGATCGGCCAGGGTCACTTTTTCCAGCGACAGGCCGACTTCTTCGGCGATCACTTTGCCGCCCGTCAGGATGGCGATGTCTTCCAGCATGGCCTTGCGACGGTCGCCAAAGCCCGGGGCCTTGACGGCGACGACCTTCAGGATGCCGCGGATGGTGTTGACCACCAGGGTCGCCAGGGCTTCGCCCTCGACTTCCTCGGCGATGATCAGCAGCGGACGACCGGCCTTGGCCACGGCTTCCAGCGTGGGCAGCAGGTCACGGATGTTGCTGATCTTCTTGTCGAACAACAGGACGAAGGGGTTGTCCAGCAGGGCCGCTTGCTTCTCGGGGTTGTTGATGAAGTAAGGCGACAGGTAGCCACGGTCGAACTGCATGCCCTCGACCACGTCGAGTTCGTTTTGCAGGCTCTTGCCGTCTTCCACGGTGATGACGCCTTCCTTGCCGACTTTGTCCATGGCGTTGGCGATGATTTCACCGATGCTGTGGTCGCTGTTGGCGGAGATGGCGCCGACTTGAGCGATTTCTTTGCTGGTGGTGGTGGGCTTGCTGGCTTTCTTGAGCTCACCGATCAGAGCGTCCACGGCCTTGTCGATGCCGCGCTTGAGGTCCATCGGGTTGCCGCCGGCGACCACGTACTTCATGCCTTCGCGCACGATGGCTTGGGCCAGCACGGTGGCGGTGGTGGTGCCGTCACCGGCGTTGTCGCTGGTCTTGGAAGCGACTTCCTTGACCATTTGCGCGCCCATGTTCATGAGCTTGTCTTTGAGTTCGATTTCCTTGGCCACGGACACACCGTCCTTGGTCACGGTGGGGGCGCCGAACGAGCGCTCGAGCACCACGTTGCGGCCTTTGGGGCCCAGGGTCACTTTCACGGCGTTGGCCAGGATGTTCACACCCTCGACCATGCGGGCGCGGGCTTCGCCGCCGAAAACTACGTCTTTTGCTGCCATTTGAATTCTCCGAATAGATGGGTAACTGGGGGGAATGACGCCCGCAAGGCGGGCATGACTTCGCTGCTGTGTCGCTTCAATGACGGATGACGGTTATCGTCATGCGGCGCGGGCCGCGTCATCCAAGCGCAGCGAGGTCATGGCGTCATCACTTCTCGACCACGGCGAACAGGTCGTCTTCTTTCATGACCAACAGCTCTTCGCCATCGACCTTGACGGTCTGGCCGCTGTACTTGCCAAAAATCACGCGGTCACCGACCTTGACGCTCAGGGGCTTGGTCTCGCCCTTGTCGTTGGTGCGGCCAGGGCCAACGGCCAGCACTTCACCCTGGTCGGGCTTCTCGGCGGCGGCGTCGGGGATGACGATGCCCGAGGCGGTTTTGGTTTCGCTGTCAATGCGCTTGACGATCACGCGATCGGCGAGAGGACGAAGTTTCATTGCATCTCCAAATACAAACGAAGGGGTTAAAAACCACAAAGCAACCCCAATTTGGTTGCTTTGAGCGGCGGCTGTGCGCAGTGTGTTAGCACTCGGCTGCCTTGAGTGCTAATCATAGGGCAACTTGGACCGATTTCAAGATCCGTCCGGTTTCATGGGGTTTTTCGGGGTCTTGCTGGGCGGCCCGAGGGCGGATGGCAACTCACTAAACTGAGAGACCGATTGCAAAAGGACGTGATCCATGGGCACCTTCATGCGCCGACGCCAATGGCTGATCCAAGCCACCACCCTGACCGTGGCGTTCACGCACGGTAGAGGCTGGGCCAGCGCTTGGCCAACGAAACCCCTGCGCCTGGTGGTGCCCTTTGCCCCAGGTGGCAGCTCGGAAATCGTGGCCCGCGCGCTCGCCAACGAGCTGAGCAAGGGTGTGGGCCAGAACGTGTTTGTGGATCACAAGCCCGGAGGCGCAGGCAACATCGCCATGGAGGAGGTGGCCCACAGCCACGACGAACACACCCTCATCTTGGGCCACATTGGCACGCTGGCGATGAACCCCTTCATCTTCCCCCGCCTGCCCTACGACCCGGTCCGCGACTTTGCGCCGATCACCCTCATCTCCAAGGTGCCCAGCCTGTATGTCGTGCACCCGGACCTGCCAGTGAAGAACCTGCGCGAGTGGGTGGCCTATGCCAAGGCCCACCCAGGACAACTCAACTACGGCTCGGCGGGCAACGGCAGCGCGGGGCATCTGGCCTTCGAGTACCTGAAGATGGCCAGCGACACCTTTGTCTTGCACGTGCCCTACCGGGGCACGGGCCCGATGCTCACCGATTTGATGGCCGGTCGCTTGCAAGCCGCCGCCGCAGGCGCTGCCGCCTTGCTGCCTTTTGTGAAGGCGGGCAAGCTGCGCGTGATCGCCACTGGCAGCAGCGCGCGCTTGCCTGCGTTGCCCGAGGTGGCGACGGTGGCCGAGCAGGGTTACAAGGGCTTTGAGATGACCCAGTGGTATGGCCTGCTCGCGCCCAACACCCTGAGTGCGGTCCATCAAGGCCAGCTCGAGACCGCAGCGGTCACGGCGGCCCGCAGCGCGGCGGTGAAAGACAAATTGCAACAAGACAACGCCCTCGCCGTGGGCAGCACCCGTGCCGAATTCGCTGCCTTCATTCAGCAGGAGCAAGCGCGCTGGAAGACCGTCATCGCCCGCGCTCACATCAAACCCGAGGGCCTGTGAACGTTCAGGCGTAATGCGCCCGCAGCCGGTCGATCAAGGCCTGTGCGTAGCGGGGCAACTGGTGTTGGTCGCGAATGAGGATGTGGCGCTCGCGCACGCTCCACGCATCGGTGAGTTCGATCAGCGCCAGGCGTTGGCTGTCTTGGTGGCGGCGCGCCGCGCTCTCGGGCACGATGCCCACGCCCACCCCGGCGCCGATCATGCGGCACATCGAGTCAAAGCTGCTGAGCTGGATGCGCAGTTTCAAGGTCTTGCCCAGCCGTTCGGTGATCTGACCCAAAAACGCCTGCAGCGTGCTGCCTTGCGACATGCCCACCGCATCCTCGTCCAGGATGTCGGCAAAGGCGATGCGTTTGCGCTTGGCGAAGCGGTGCTGGCGCGAGGTCACCAGCACCAGCCGGTCGGTGCTGAAGTGGATGGCTTGCAGCCCCAAGGTGTCGACTTGACCGGCGACGATGCCAATGTCGGCCACGCCGTCGCGCACGCCGCGCGCGATGTCGGCGTTGGGCTTTTCGTGCAGGTCGACGTTGACGCGCGGGTTCTCGTTCAGAAAGCCCGGCAGCACCTCGGGCAGAAAGTCGGTCACGGCGGTGGTGTTGGCAAACACCCGCACATGGCCGCGCAGACCGCCGCTGTACTCGTGCAGGTCGGCGCGCAGTTGATCGACTTGTTGCAGCACGCAGCAGGCGTGGTGATAGAACGCCTCGCCTGCGGGCGTGAGCTTGACGCCGCGCGCCTGGCGGTACAGCAGCGGCAGGCCCGATTGCTCCTCCAGGGATTTGATGCGCGCACTCGCCGCCGCCAGCGACAGGTGCTGGCGCGCTGCCGCCCGTGTGAGGTTGCCTTCGTTGGCCGCGAAGGCGAACAGGCGCAAATCGTTGAGGTCAAAGTGCATGGGCCACGATATTAATCCCGGCGGCCCCCAGCCATCGGATTTTTCAAAGCCTGCGGACGGAAATCGTGAATTGAAAAAGCGCCTCTGCCCGGAGATGATGGCGGCCTTTTCACGCTCTGGTCTCTTGCCATGTCCCTTCGTTCTGTTCTTCGACGTGCCGTGCTCGCCTGCCTCGGCGTGGCCTGGCTGCCTCTGGCGGCCCACGCGCAAAGCCCGTACCCCAACCGCCCCATCGTGATGATCGTGCCGCAGGCGGCAGGCGGCACCAACGACATCGTGGGTCGCTTGGTCAGCCAGAAGCTGGCCGAGGTGCTGGGCACGCCGGTGGCGGTGGAAAACCGACCCGGCGCGGGCGGCAACATCGGCACCCAAGTGGCCGCCAAAGCGCCCAAGGACGGCTACACGCTGCTGATGACCATCAGCAGCAGCCAAGCCATCAACCCCGCGCTGTACAAAAACCCGGGCTTCGACCCGGTGAAAGACTTCAAGCCCATCAGCTTGGTGGGTGCCGTGCCCAATGTGCTGCTGGTGCATCCCTCGTTCCCGGCTAAATCGGTGGCCGAACTCATCGCCTTGGCCAAGGCCCGTCCCGGTCACTACCAGTACGCGTCGGCGGGCAATGGCACGCTCAACCACTTGTTGGGTGAAATGCTCAACGCCATGGCGCAGATCGACTTGCAGCATGTGCCCTACAAAGGTGTGGCGCCCGCGCTCAACGATGTGCTGGGCGGCCAATTGCCCATGCTGTTTGGCAGCCTGCCGTCGACCTTGCAACACATCAAGTCGGGCAAGCTGCGCCCGCTCGCCGTCAGTGGTGCCAGCCGCTCGCCGGTGCTGCCCGACGTGCCCACCATCGGCGAGACCGTGCCCGGCTACAGCGGTACGCTGTGGGTCGGACTGTTCGCGCCCACGGGCTTGCCTGCCGAGGTGCAAGCCAGTTTGCAACAAGCCATGGCCAAGACCCTGGCCGCCCGCGACCTGCGTGACAAGCTCGAGCAGCAGGGCGTGGAGCTGGCCGCGCCGGCCGATCAACCCGTGAGCCCCGAGCGCTTCGCCGCCTTGCTGCAAGACGACCTGAACAAGTGGGCGCGCATCGTCAAACTGTCAGGCGCCACCATCGATTGAGATTGGAGATGTCCATGAACCCTGCCATCACCCAACTCGACGCCGCCACGGTGCAGCATTTGCAATCGTGGGTGGGTCGCACCGAGACCTTGCACGACGACATTTCGCTCGCACCGCTGCGCGGCTTCTCGGCCACGCTCGACCGCGACGATCCGCTGCCCGCGCTGGGCACGCCGGTGCCGCCGCTGGCGCACTGGCTGTACTTTCTGCCCCAGCACCTGCAACGCGAGATCGGTCCCGACGGGCATGCCGCGCGTGGCGGCTTTTTACCGCCCGTGCCCCTGCCGCGTCGCATGTGGGCGGGCAGCCAACTGAGCTGGAACGTCGACAACCTCTTGCGCGGCGGCGAGGCCGTGCGCCGCGTGTCGCGCATCGACTCGGTCACGCACAAAGCCGGGCGGAGTGGCGACTTGCTGTTCGTGCGCGTGGTGCACGAGGTGTTCAACGCGCGTGGCCTGTCGATCACCGACGCCCACAACATCGTGTACCGGGGTGCGGCGCAGCCCGGCGAGGCGGCCCCCGTGCCCGTGGCGGCGCGCCGCGACGCACTGTGGCAGCGCGAGATCTGGGGCGACCCCGTGCTGCTGTTTCGCTACTCGGCGCTGACCTTCAATGGCCACCGCATCCACTACGACCGCCGCTACGTGACCGAGGTCGAGGGCTATCCGGGCCTGATCGTGCACGGACCCTTGGTGGCCACCTTGATGGTCGACCTGGTGCGTCGGCATCGCCCCGACACGCCGGTGCGCGGCTTCGAGTTCAAAGCCGTGCGCCCGACCTTTGACCTGCACCCTTTCCAGGTGCACGCCCGTCCCACCGACGACCCCAACGTCATCGATGTCTGGGCCAGCGATCACGAGGGCTGGCTCACCATGCAAGGACAAGTCCGACTATGAATGCCACCACCGACCGTTACCAAGACATCCGCGACGGCGTGCGCAGCCTGTGCGCCGAGTTTCCCGACGAGTACCACCGCCAGATCGACGAGCAACGCGCGTACCCCGAGGCCTTCGTCGATGCGCTGACCCAAGCGGGCTGGATGGCCGCGCTCATTCCGCAGGAGTACGGCGGCTCGGGCCTGGGCCTGGCCGAAGCCTCGGTCATCATGGAAGAGATCAACCGCAGCGGCGGCAACTCCGGTGCCTGCCACGGCCAGATGTACAACATGAACACCTTGCTGCGCCACGGCTCGGCGGCGCAAAAGGCGTTCTACCTGCCGCGCATCGCCAGCGGCGAGTGGCGCTTGCAGTCGATGGGCGTGACCGAGCCGACCACCGGCACCGACACCACCCAGATCAAGACCACAGCGGTCAAGAAGGGCGACCGCTATGTGATCAACGGCCAGAAGGTCTGGATCTCGCGCGTGCAGCACAGCGACTGGATGATCCTGCTGGCGCGCACCACGCCGCTGTCGCAGGTGCAGCGCAAATCCGACGGCATGTCCATCTTCATGGTCGACCTGCGCCAGGCCGAGCGATCCGGGCTGACGGTGCGCCCCATTGCCAACATGGTCAACCACGAGACCAACGAGCTGTTCTTCGAGAACCTCGAAATTCCCGAGGAGAACCTGATCGGCGAAGAGGGCAAGGGCTTCAAGTACATCCTCGATGGCCTCAACGCCGAGCGCACCTTGATCGCCGCCGAGTGCATTGGCGACGGCTACTGGTTCATCGACCGCGCGACGCGCTACGCCAAAGACCGCGTGGTGTTCGGTCGCCCGATTGGACAAAACCAAGGCGTGCAGTTCCCCATCGCCGAGAGCTTCATCGAGGTTGAGGCCGCCAGCCTGATGCGCTGGCGCGCGTGCGAGTTGTTCGATGCGCACCAACCCTGCGGTGCCGAGGCCAACATGGCCAAGTACCTAGCGGCCAAGGCGAGCTGGGAAGCCGCCAACGTGTGCCTGCAAAGCCATGGCGGTTTTGGCTTTGCCTGCGAATACGACATCGAGCGCAAATTCCGCGAGACCCGCCTGTACCAAGTGGCCCCGATCTCGACCAACCTGATCTTTGCGTATGTGGCCGAGCATGTGCTCGGGCTGCCGCGCTCGTTTTGAGGACGACCATGACCCGACCCCTCGATGGCATCACCGTCGTTTCACTGGAGCACGCGATCGCGGCCCCGTTTTGCACGCGCCAGCTCGCCGACTTGGGCGCACGCGTCATCAAGATCGAGCGCCCAGGCAGCGGCGACTTTGCCCGCGCCTACGACACGCGGGTGCGCGGCCAGTCCTCGCACTTTGTCTGGACCAACCGCTCCAAGGAAAGCCTGACGCTGGACCTCAAGCAAGACGGGGCCATGCAGGTGCTGCGCGACCTGTTGGCACGGGCCGATGTGCTGATCCAAAACCTCGCGCCCGGGGCGACGCAGCGCATGGGCTTGGGCTACGAGGCCTTGCAGACCACGCACCCGCATCTGATCGTGTGTGACATCTCGGGCTACGGCAACGATGGTCCGTACCGCGACAAGAAGGCGTATGACTTGCTGATCCAGAGCGAAGCAGGCTTTCTGTCCGTCACCGGCACACCCGAGACACCGAGCAAGGCCGGCAACTCGGTCGCCGACATCGCGGCGGGCATGTATGCCTACACCAGCATCCTGTCGGCCTTGTTGTTGCGCGAGAAAACCGGGCGCGGCAGCCACATCGATGTCTCCATGCTCGAAGCCCTGGCCGAGTGGATGGGTTATCCGCTGTACTACGCGATGGATGGTGCGCCGCCACCGGCGCGCACGGGCGCGTCGCATGCGTCCATCTACCCTTATGGGCCGTTCCAGGCCGGTGACGGCGGCACGCTCATGCTGGGTCTGCAAAACGAGCGCGAGTGGAAGGTGTTTTGCGCGCAGGTGCTGCACGACGCCGCGCTGGCCGACGACACGCGTTTTTGCACCAATGCGAAACGCCACGAACACCGTGAGCCGCTGCGACACATCATCCTGGACGTCTTCGCCAGCCTCAGCACCGAGCAAGTGCAGGCTCGGCTCGACGCGGCGCAGATTGCCAATGCGCGCATGAACGACATGGCGGGCTTGTGGGCGCACCCGCAATTGCAGGCGCGTGATCGCTGGCGCCAAGTGGACAGCCCGGCGGGACCGATCCCGGCCCTGCTGCCACCGGGCAAGAACAGCGCCTTTGCCCCGCGCATGGACGCCGTGCCCGCTGTGGGTCAGCACACCGAGGCCCTGTTGCGCGAGCTCGGTCGCACCGACGCGCAGATGGCCGCCTTGCGCGCGAGCGCCGCGATTTGAGCCCCCGCCTTGACACCGTGACCGCACAGGAGAGTGAGCGCATGAGCAACCCCACCGAACAACTGGCCCAGTTTGCCGCCGGTCTGCGTTTCGACGACCTGTCCACGAGCACCGTGACCAAGATCGAGGACTTGCTGGTCGACTGGTTTGGCTCGGTGCTGGCCGGTGTGTCGGCACGCCCCGTGGCCAGCGTGCGCCGCTTCGCGCAAGCCATGGGACCGACGTCGGGGTCGAGTGAAATCGTGGGCGCGCAGGCCAGCAGCAGTCCGCTGCTGGCGGCGATGGCTAACGCAGCGGCCTCGCATGTGGTCGAGCAAGACGATGTGCACAACGGCTCGGTGTTTCACCCGGCCACCGTGGTGTTCCCGCCCGCGTTGGCTGTGGCGCAGGCGCTGGGCGCGAGTGGGCGTGACTTCTTGTGTGCCTGTGTCGTGGGTTACGAGGTTGGCATCCGCGTGGGCGAATTTCTGGGCCGCTCGCACTACAAGGTCTTTCACACCACGGGCACGGCGGGCACTTTGGCGGCGGCAGCGGCCGTGGGGCGCTTGCTCGGACTCGATGCGCGTCAGATGCATCATGCCTTCGGTTCGGCGGGCACGCAGTCGGCGGGCTTGTGGGAGTTCTTGAAGACCGCCGCCGACAGCAAACAGTTGCACACCGCCCACGCGGCAGGTGCGGGCTTGATGGCGGCGTACCTGGCGCAGGACGGCTTCACCGGCGCGGCGGACATCTTCACCGGCGCGCAGGGGATGGCGGCGGGCATGTCCCGTGACACCGATGCGCGCAAGCTGTGCGATGGCCTGGGCACGCGCTGGGCGACCGAGGAGACCTCGTTCAAGTACCACGCCAGTTGCCGACACACGCACCCGGCGGCCGACGCCTTGCTGGCGGTGGTGCAGACGCATGGCTTGGCGCTGGACGAGATCGACCGCGTCATCACCCATGTGCACCAGGGCGCCATCGACGTGCTCGGTCCCGTGGTCGATCCGCAAACCGTGCACCAGAGCAAGTTCTCCATGGGCACGGTGCTGGCGCTGGTGGCGCAGTACCAGCACGCTGGTTTGCCAGAGTTCGACACCCATTACCAAAGCGAGCTCACGCGGCGTTTGCGCGAGCGCGTGGAGATGGTGCTCGATGCCGAGGTCGATGCGGCTTACCCGCAGCGCTGGATCGGCAAGGTCACGGTGCACACCCGCGATGGCCGCGTGCTGCACGGGCGCGTCGACGAGCCCAAGGGCGATCCGGGCAACACCCTGAGCCGCAGCGAGATCACCGACAAGGCCTTGCAACTGGCGGCCTACGGCGGGGCAGCGTCGACGGACGCTGTGGCGTCTGCACTGGAGCGGCTGTGGCGCATCGCCCAAGCGCCGCGTGTGGAGCGCTTGCTGTGATGTCGCCGCTGCAGCGCGCCTGCACCTTCCTCTTCGTGCCGGGCAGTCGGCCGGAGCGTTTTCGCAAGGCCTTGGACACGGGCGCCGATGCCGTCATCCTCGATCTGGAGGACGCGGTGGCACCGACGGACAAAGTGCGCGCGCGCGAGGCCATTGGCGCTGCGTGGGCTGCGTTCTCGGCGGATGAGCGCGCGCGCTTGGTGGTGCGCATCAATCCCCATGGCACGCCTTGGCACGACGCCGAATGCGACTGGCTCACCGGCCTGGAGGGCTTGGGCGCGGTGATGTGGCCCAAGGCCGAAGTGCCCGCCGACCTCGCGCGACTGGCCGCGCAGGTGCCGGTGCTGGCCCTGATCGAAACCGCGCTCGGCTTGAGCCGGGCCCGTGAACTGGCCGCAACGCCGGGCGTGCTGCGCCTGGGCTTGGGCCAGCTTGACCTTCAAGCCGACCTGGGCATGGCCTGCGCCAGCGACGAAGCCGAGTTGCTGCCCGCGCGCTTTGAATTGGTGCTGGCCTCCCGATTGGCCCGGATGACACCGCCCATCGATGGTGTCACCATGGATACGCGCGACGCGCAGGTTTGCTGCCAAGATGCCCAGCGTTCTCGTCGCTTGGGCTTTGGTGCCAAGCTGTGCATCCACCCCAACCAAGTGAGCTGGACGCGCCAGGCGTTCGCGCCGAGTCCCGAGCAAACCGAATGGGCCGCTCGCGTGGTGCGGGCGGTGGCCGCCGCACGCGGCGGGGTTTGCGTCGTCGACCACCAGATGGTGGACGCACCCGTGCTCAAGCTTGCCGAGCAAACGCTGTGGCAAGCCGGTATCGATCCAACACAACTCAACAACCAGGAGATGACATGCGAATGAAACAACTGTGGGCCAGCTTGACCCTGGCCGTCGGCATCGTGGGCACCGGGGCCCAGGCCCAGACCTACCCGGACAAGTCCGTGACCTTGGTCATTCCGTTCGCGGCGGGCGGTCCCACCGATGTGGTGGCGCGCATGATCGCCATTCCCATGGGCAAGTCGCTGGGACAACCGGTGATCGTGGAGAACACGCTGGGCGCGGGTGGCACCATCGCCACCAACCGCGTGGCCAAGGCACCCAACAATGGCTACACCTTGTTGCTGCACCACATGGGCATGTCCACCGCGCCGGCGCTGTACCGCAAGCTGCCGTATGACCCGCTGACCGACTTCGAATACATCGGTCAGGTGCTCGATGTGCCGATGACGCTGCTGGCGCGCAAGGACTTCCCGGCCAACAACCTGCAAGAACTGCTGACCTATGTGAAGGCCAACAAGGATAAGGTGTCGTTGGCCAATGCCGGACTGGGCGCGGTCTCGCACCTGTGCGGCATGCTGTTCCAGAGCACCATCGGCGTGGACCTCACCACCGTGCCCTACAAGGGCACCGGTCCGGCCATGAACGACCTCATGGGCGGTCAGGTCGATTTGCTGTGCGACCAGACCACGCAGACTGTGCCCATCATCAAGGATGGGCGCGTCAAAGTGTTTGGCGTCACCACCTTGCAACGCCTGTCGGCCCTGCCCAACATCCCGACGCTGGATGAGCAAGGCATGAAGGGCTTTGAGGTCAAGGTCTGGCACGGCATGTACGCGCCCAAGGGCACGCCGAAGCCCGTGCTCGACAAGCTCAACGCGGCCCTGCGTTTTGCCATGGAAGACCCGGCGGTCAAGCAGCGCATGCAAGACCTGAGCGCCGACATCCCGCCGGTCGACAAGATCAGTTCCGCAGGCTTGAAGACCTTCCTGGAGTCCGAGATCAACAAGTGGGGCCCCGTGATTCGCAAGGCTGGCATCTACGCCGACTGACGCCTTGGTTTGAATGAACGAGGGGCGCATCCCGCAGGGGGTGCGCCCCTCGGTGTTTCAGGGCAGGTCCAGGTTCTCGGGCGCGGCGTTGGCGTCGCGCGGCCCGACGCGGCCCAGCCGCTCTTTGAGCGACTGCGGCTGGCCCGTCAGCAACGCCGCGTAGTTGGTGGTGTTGGACAACACCTTTTTCACATAGTCGCGGGTTTCGTTGAACGGGATGTTCTCGGCCCAAATCGCGCCTTCGAGCACCGGGCCGCTGCCCTCGTTGGGCGCGCGCCAGCGGCGCGAGCGGCTCGGGCCGGCGTTGTAGGCGGCTGCGGCCAAAGGCATCGAACCTTCGAAGCTGTCGAGCACCAGCTTGAGGTAACCGGTGCCGATGGCGATGTTGGTGTCGCGGTCGTGGATCTGATCGGGGGTGAAGCCGGTCAGGCCGATCTTCTTGGCGGTCCAGCGCGCCGTCGCCGGCATGACTTGCATCAGGCCCGCCGCGCCCACGCCCGAGCGGGCGTCCATCACGAAGCGGCTTTCCTGACGGATCAGGCCATAGACGTAGGCCGGGTCCAGCCCAATCTGGCGGCTGCGTGACACCACCGCGTCGCGGAACGGTGTCGGAAAACGCTGCTCCCAGTCCTGCACGCTGCGTGTGCGTTCGCTGGTGTTGATGCAGCGATCCCAGACCTGGTGTTCGCAGGCCAGACGCGCAGCAGCCAGCAACTCGCGGTCGTCCATGCCGCCGCTTTGGCCCTGGGCATTGACCAGGTTGGTGGCGTAGTTCCACTCACGCACCCCCTCGCTGCGCAAACCCGCCGCGATGGCGTACAGCGCGCGTTGCAGGGACGGGTTGCGCCGTGCCGCATCCATCTCCTCGGCGCTGGGCTCGGGCGGTGCGGCAGGTGTCGTGATCTTGCGGCCCAGCTCTTCCAGCGCGAGCTGCTCGTAAAAGCCGCGCACGCCGGCGATGCTCTCCAGCAAGGTGGTGGCTTCTTGTTGCTGAGCGGGCGTGGGCTTTTTGCGCGCCAGCAGCGCGCGTGCCTGCCAGTAGATCCAGGTCGGGTCGCGGCGCATCTCGGGGCTCATGGCGGCGATGGCCGATTCGACCTGCGGCCACTTGCCCTGGCGCAGCGCGGCGCGCACCTTCCAGGCCAGCATGTCGTCGTGCAGGTCGTGGTCATGGGCCACGCGGGCGAAGTGCTGCAGCGTGTCGTCTTCCAGGCGCAGGGCCGATTGGCGACCGATGGCGCCATAGACCCAATGCCGCTCCTCGGTGGTGAGGTAGGGCTGCCATTGCGTGCGCATGAGCCGACCTGCGGCGTCGGCATCGGCGCTGGCGATGCGCAACAGGGCCAGCACCACCAGCTCCTGGCGCACGCGCTGCGGCGCGGCGATGTGTTTTTTGAGGAAGGCCTCGGGCTTGTCGAGCGCATCGCGCATCAGAGGCAGGGCGTCGGGGGCCACGATTTGCACCGCGTTGCGCACGCCGCGCGGGCGGTTGGTCTCGGCCATCAGCCGTGCTTTGCGCCAGATGTCCAGGGCGGTGAAGTGCTTGCCGTCGTAGAGCCGGTCAGCGGCCAGCGTGCAGCCGTCGTCGGCCTCGCGCTGCGCCATCCACAGGCGACGCACTTCGTCGGCGATGGCCGCGCTGGTGCCTTTCTCGATCATCTGCACGGTCAGTGCATAGCAGCGCACCTCGCGGTCGTCGCGCATGCGGTACGCCTGGTATTCGTCGCCAAAGGTGGTCCAGTCGCGGCGACTGCCCAACAGCAACAACCAGTCGTTGCGCAGACGGTCTTCCTGGTAGGTGCCGGCCCAGCGTTGTAGGAATTGCCGCACCTCGCTGCTGCTGGCTTCGTCCAGGCGCGCGCGCAATTCCCAGTAAGCGGCCCAGGGTTCGAGGATGTGTCCGCGTGCCCGGGGCAGCAGGGCCGAGAGGCGCTTGCGTTCGCCTTTCTTGAAAGCCTGCGCCATGTCGCCGATGACGGCATCGGCTTTCGGGTCGGTCGGGAGGTCGGTGACCGCGCGGCTCAGGGGCGGGCAAACGGTGAAGGCCAGGGCCGCAAACAATGACACAATGACTCGAAACTGCATGGGTCGATTATCCGTGGACAAGAAAGCACTGCGCCAACAACTCATCGAGGAGCGACTGAACCTGCCCGATCGGCTGGAGCGGGCCGAGGCGCTGCAAAAGGTCATGCGCATCTGGCTGTTCGGGCGCGAGGACTTGGTGATTGGGGCCTATTGGCCGATCAAGGGTGAGTTCGACCCCTTGCCCGCCTTGCACCGCTGGAAGGAAGACGGCGAGTTGCTGGACAAGCCACAACGCCGGCGCATTGGCCTGCCGGTGGTGGACAAGGCGCACAAGACCCTGACCTTTCACGCCTGGTACCCCGGCTGTCCGATGGAAGAAGACGCCTACGGCATCCCGAAGCCCAAGGACACCGAGCTGATCGTGCCGACCTTGCTGTTCGTGCCCTGTGTGGGCTATGGGCCGGGCGGCTTTCGACTGGGCTATGGCGGCGGTTTTTACGATCGCACCCTGGCGGCGCTGGAGCCGCGCCCGTTCACCGTGGGACTGGGCTTCACCCATGGTTTTCTGCCCGAGTTGATGCCCGAGGCGCACGACATGCCTTTGGACGCCATCCTCAACGACAACGGCGTGGTCTGGCCGATTGGCTGACAGGCGATGAAGCTGCGCACCGGTCTGCTCACGGGCGTTGCGTGCATCGCGGCGCTGGCCGGGGCTTTGCAGGTCTTGGGCTACGGTTACCTGTGGCCGGCCGTGCGCCACACCTACCTGGACGGACACCGCACCGCGCACATCGACGACGCGCGCAACTTTGCGCAGGCGCGCATCGCCGCTTCGACACAGCCCCAGCCCTGGGCCGAGCGCTCGCCCTTGACGGCGGTGTCGCCAGACACGCTGGCGTATTTGCAGGCGCAACGCAGCGCGGCTTTTGTGGTGGTGCACCACGGGCGCATCGTCAGCGAGCAGTACTTCGCGCCGTACGACGCGCACAGCCGCACCAACGGCTTTTCGATGGCCAAGACGGTGACCACGATGCTCGCCGGGGCGATGGTGGCCGATGGGCTGCTGCCGTCTTTCGATGCGCCGCTGGCGCGCTGGGTGCCCGAGTACGCCCGCGACCCGTGGGGGCAACGCGCGACGCTGGCGCAGTTGTCGGCCATGACCTCGGGCCACGCCTGGGACGAAAACTACTACCAGCCCCTCAACGCCACCACCGAGTTGTACTTCGGTGACCACGCCGCGCAGACCGTGTTGCGCCACGGCTTCGAGCGTGAGCCGGGCACGGCCTTCGAGTACAGCAGCGCGTCGTCTCAGTTGCTGGGGCTGGCCTTGAGCCGCGCCTTGCAGCAGGCGCGTCCTGGTCTGAGCTTGTCGGACTATTTGTCGCAGCGCCTGTGGCAACCGCTGGGCATGGCGGACGACGCGAGTTGGAGTCTGGATCGGCCGCGCGAGCAAGGCGGGCTGGAGCTGACGTATTGCTGCATCCACACCTCGGCGCGCAACATGGCGCGCATCGGGCAGTTGCTGTTGCAGCGCGGCCAGTGGCAGGGCCAGGCCTTGCTGCCAGCTGCGTTTGTGGACCGCATCACGGCACCAGGTCCGAAGGTGCCCTACTACGGCCATGGCCTGTGGGTGGATGCCGAGCACGCACCGCCGTTTTATTTGCTGCAAGGGCATCTCGGCCAATATGTGATCGTGGTGCCCTCGGCCGATCTGGTGGTGGTGCGCTTGGGCCAGGCGCGCAACACCACCCTCACGCGCCACCCCAAAATCTACGACGAGGTCTACCGCTACCTGGACGAGGGGTTGCGGATGACCCGCTGAACGCACCATGGCTCGACCCAAATCCGCCTCCCACGACCTCAAGCGCGACCAGATCCTGGACATCGCTGCGCAGTGCTTCGCCGACACCAGCTACCCCGCCACCAGCATGAACACCATCGCGGCGGCGGGTGGCACCTCCAAGGCACGGCTCTACCACTACTACGACAGCAAGGAAGCCATCCTGTTTGATTTGCTGGACCGCCACACGCAGCGCCTGCTGGCCTTGATCGGTGAGGCGCAGGCCGCGGCCGAGCGGCGCAACCTGGATGACCGCGCCGCTTTGCACGAGCTCATTCGGCGCTTTTTGCTGGAGTACGAGAAGTCGGTCACGCGCCACATTGCCTTGCTCAACGACACGCAGTTTCTGGGCGAGGCCCGGCGCGAGTTGATCCTGGATCGCCAGCGCGATGTGGTGGCGGCGTTCACGCGCTTTCTCAAACGCGCCTACCCCAAGCGCCTCAAGCCCGGCAACCAGACCGCCGTCACGATGATGCTGTTTGGCATGATCAACTGGACCTTCACCTGGTTGCGCCCCGACGGGCCGATGAGCTACGGCGCTTTCGCCGACGAGGTGATCGCCGTGATCGAGCGAGGTCTGGGCGGCTGAGTGCGGCCACAGCCTGCGAACCAACGTTTACGAATATGAAATTCGTTACGTTTAAGTAAAATTTCCATCCATTCCCAAGACACCACCCGGAGACCGCCGCATGTCCAAAGCCTTTGCCAGTCAGGCCGATCTGAGCGACAAGAAAATCACCTTTGAGCAACTCAGCCCGCACTGCTGGGCCTACACCGCCGAGGGCGATCCGAACTCGGGCGTCATCATTGGCGACCGCTTCATCCTGGTCAGCGACGCCACGGCCACACCGGCGATGGCGCAAGACCTGATCCGCAAGATCCGCACCGTCAGCGACTTGCCCATCAAGTACGTGCTGCTGACGCATTACCACGCGGTGCGTGTGCTCGGGGCCTATGCCTACGCCGCCGAGGGCGCGACCGAAATCATCGCCAGCCAGGGCACGCTGGACTTGATCCGCGAGCGCGGCGCGCAAGACATGAAGAGCGAGATGGAGCGCTTCCCGCGCCTGTTCCGCAACGCTGAAAGCGTGCCCGGCCTGACCTGGCCGACCATGGTGGTGGGCGGCGGCGATCCGACGCGCGGCGAGGTGCCGGGCAAACTCAGCATCAACCTCGGTGGCGTGGTGGTGCAGATCTGGCACCCGGGGCCGGGTCACACCAAGGGCGACACCATCGCCTGGGTGGAAGAAGAGAAGGTGCTCTACAGCGGCGACTTGGTGGAGTACGAAGCCGGCGTCTATACCGGCGACGCGCAGCTCGAAGAATGGCCGGCCACGCTGGAAGCCTTGCGCGCCTTGAAACCCGAGGCCATCGTGCCCGGGCGCGGCGAAGCCATGAAGGGCAACGCTCAGGTCAACAAGGCCCTCGACTACACCAAGCTGTGGGTTGAGACGCTGTACCGCTGCGGTCGTGAGGCGGTGGCGGCAGGCATGGACCTCAAGGCTGCGATGGCGCACACGCGCCAAGCCATGGACCCGATCTTTGGCCAGGTGTTCATCTACGAACACTGCTTGCCCTTCGATGTCACGCGGGCCTACGACGAAGCCAGTGGCATCAAGCACCCGCGCATCTGGACCGCTGAGCGCGACCAGCAGATGTGGGCCGCCTTGCAGGCCTGAGCGCCGCTTTCAGATCAAACCGTGCTGGTGTGCGTGGCGCACCAGTTGCACGCGGTTGCTGACGCCGAAGCGGCGAAACAGCCGCCACAGGTGAACCTTGATGGTGTGCGGGCTCAGCTGCAAGAGCTGAGCGATGTGGTTGTTGCGCAGCCCGGACTCCACGGCCAGCACCAGTTGTAGCTGACGCGCGCTCAGGCGCTGGGGACGCTCGCGCAGTTGCGAGGCCTCTTGCGGGAAACGCTGCAACAAGTGTCGACGCAAGTTTTGAAACACCGCCTCGGGCTTGCGTTCCTTGTGCAGGAACACATCGGCGCCTTGTTGCAGGCAATGCTTGCGCACGCTGTCTTGCTGGGTGCTGCTGATGACCGCAATGAGCGCTTGTGGGTGCTGGCGTCGCAGGGCGGCCACCGTGGCGGGGCCGAGCGCGCCCGGTGTCCACAACTCCAGCGTGATGAGCATCGGACCTTCGGTGGTGATGGTGTGGGCCCAGTCTTGCATCGAGCCCACCTCGGTCACAGGCGTGCCCCCGCGCAGGTGCCGCAGCAGACGCGCCAAACCCTGACGCATCAGGGGATGAGGGTCGATGATGTAGAAGTGCATGGCGCCGTTGGGACCGGCCTGCATCGACATTGGTGCGGGGGCCGGGCGCAAACTTTAGGGGGCAAAAGCCCCTGTGCTGGCCCGCTGGCCCAAATGGCGGCAGCTATTGCCAACGAATGTGCATTGGCCCCGCGATGTGCGGAATCAGCGGCTTTGTTCGGACTCGCGGCTGGCCTGCGCGGCGCGTTGCGCGAATTCGGCGCGCAAGGCCTTGAGCTTTTCGCGCGGGTCTTCTTTGACCGTGGCTTGGTCGAGCGCCATTTCGGCGATGAAGCGACTGGGCTGTGCCGCCACCAGGTCGCGGCCCTTTTTGCGTTTGCGCATCCAGCTCACCGACAGCGTGCGCTGCGCGCGGGTGATGCCCACGTACATCAGGCGGCGCTCCTCCTGGATGCGTTGCGCAATGTGTGCGTTGGCGGCTTCGGCGCCCGTGCCTTCGTCGTCGCTGCGAAACGGCAGCAGGCCTTCGATCACACCCACCAACATCACATGCGGCCACTCCAAGCCCTTGGCCGCGTGCAGGGTCGAGAGCGTGACCACGTTCTGGTCTTTCTCGCGCTCGCTCAGCGAGGACAACAGCGCAATCGTCTGCGCCACTTCGAGCAAGCTGGTCTTGGCGCGGGCGATGGCCACGCCGGCGCTGTCGTCGATCTGGCCGCCGCAGCGCTGTGCCATCCAGTCGCAAAACTCCAGCACGTTGTTCCAGCGTGCGGCGGCGAGCTTCTCGCTGTCTTCGCTGTCGTAGAGGTGTTTTTCGTAGCCGATGTCGCGCAGCCAGTCCATCAAGAAGGCCTGCGCATCTTCGGCCCCCGTGGTGTGTCGGGCGCGGTATTCGAGGTCGTTGAGGTAGCGGCCAAACTCGTGCAGACCCGACACGGCGCGCGCGTTCACCGCCGAGGGCAGGCTGCTGGCGAACAGGGCTTCGAACAAACTCAGGCGGTATTGGTTGGCAAACACGCCCAGGCTTTGCAGCGTCTGGTGGCCGATGCCGCGCTTCGGCGTGGTGACGGCGCGCAGGAACGCGGGGTCGTCGTCGTTGTTGACCAGCAGGCGAAACCAGGCGCACAGGTCACGGATTTCGGCGCGGTCGAAAAAGCTCTGGCCGCCTGAGACCTTGTACGGGATTTGGGCCTTGCGCAGGGCGGTTTCCAGCGCGCGGCTTTGGTGGTTGGCGCGGTACAGCACAGCGAAGTCCTGCCACTCGCGCGCCACGGCGGTGCTGCTGTGCCCGGCGCGCAGCGACTGGATGCGCGCCACCACGCGCTCGGCTTCGTGCTCGTCGTTGTCGGCGTCGACCACGCGCACGGGCTCACCCTCGCCGAGTTCGGAGAACAGGGTTTTGGGAAACAGCTTGGGGTTGGGGCCGATGACGTTGTTGGCCGCGCGCAAGATGGCGCTGGTGGAACGGTAGTTCTGTTCCAGCTTGATGACTTTCAGGCCGGGGAAGTCCTGCGGCAGGCGGCGCAGGTTGTCCAGCGTGGCCCCGCGCCAGCCGTAAATGGACTGGTCGTCGTCGCCCACGGCAGTGAAGCGGCCACGCTCACCCACCAGCAGTTTGAGCAGTTCGTACTGCGTGGCGTTGGTGTCTTGGTATTCGTCGACCAGCACATGGCCGAGTTGTCGCTGCCAGGCCTGGCAGACCTCGGGGTGTTGTTGCAGCAGTTTCAGTGGCAGGCCGATCAGGTCATCAAAGTCCACGCTTTGATAGGCCGTCAGCCGCTCCTCGTAGCGCGCCATGATTTTGGCGATGACGCGCTCGTTGTCGTCGCGGGCCTGGGCCAAGGCGGTCTCGGCGTTGAGTCCTTGGTTCTTCCACAAGCTGATGGTCCACTGCCATTGGCGTGCCACAGCACTGTCGGTGGTGCCACCCGCATCCTTGAGGATGCTTTGCACATCGGCGGTGTCGAGGATGCTGAATTGCGGCTTGAGGCCGAGGGCCTGGCCATCCTGGCGCAACATGCGCACACCCAGGGCGTGAAAGGTGCAGATGATGACTTCATTGGCCGCCTTGCCAATCAGACCGCGTGCGCGCTCGCGCATTTCGGCGGCCGCCTTGTTGGTGAAGGTGATGGCCGCAATGCCCGTGGGCGGCACGCCGCTTTGGATCAGGCGCGCGATCTTGTGCGTGATGACCCGCGTCTTGCCCGAGCCCGCGCCGGCGAGCACCAGGCAGGCTCCGTGCAGGTAATTGACAGCTTCTTGTTGGGCGAGGTTGAGACCGGCGGACATCCGAGACAGACAGCGACGCGCGCGCGGTTGCGCGGGTGACAGGCGTTGACAAAGCGCGCCATGATACAGGTGCACCGCGCGGCACAATGCGCGGGTGCTGAACATTTTGCAAGTCACTTTCCCGTTCTTTGCGCTGGTGCTGGCGGGCTACGTCGCGGCCCAGCGACGCCTGCTGCCGCTCGATGCCATTGCGGGGCTCAACAGCTTTGTGCTGTTCTTTGCCTTGCCTTGCATGCTGTACCGCTTTGGCGCGGGCACGCCCATCGTGCAACTGCTCGACGCCACACTCTTTCTGACCTACTTGCTGTGCGCTTTGCTGATGGTGGGCTTTGCCATTGCCATCAGCCTGAACGCGCGCATCCGCTGGAACGATGCGGCCTTTGGTGCGCTGGTGGCGGCGTTTCCCAACACGGGTTTCATGGGCGTGCCCTTGCTCGTGGCCTTGCTGGGCAACGCGGCGGCGGGTCCGGCCATCGTCACCATCATCTGCGACATGGTCATCACCACGTCCCTGTGCATCGCGCTGTCGCGGCTCGACGGTGCCGATGAGCACGGGGCGGCCAAAGCGGCCAAGAGCGCCTTGCGCGGCGTGCTCACCAACCCCATGCCGTGGGCCGTGCTGCTGGGTGCGCTGGCCTCGGCCTTCGAATTCGAGTTGATCGGTCCGGTTGGCAAAACGGTGGGGCTGTTGGCCGACGCGGCCTCGCCCGTGGCCTTGTTCACGATCGGGGCGGTGCTCGCGCGCTCGCAGATCCAGGTGCGCGAGAGCGGCCATCCACCGATCCTGCTGCGTGACTACCTGCCCATCGCCGTCACCAAGCTGGTGGTGCATCCCGTGTTGGTGCTGCTGGTGTTGTTGACGGCCCAGCAATGGGGGCTGGCGCTGGAGCGTTTCACCATCGTCAGCGTGGTGCTGGTGGCGGCCCTGCCCAGCGCCAGCAACGTGGCTTTGCTGTCCGAGCGTTTCGGGGCCGACACCGGGCGCATCGCCCGCATCATCTTGGTCACCACGGCGGCAGCCTTTCTGACGTTCTCGGGGGCGGTGGCCTTGTTGCACGGCTGATGCCGTCTCGAGCGCCATGCGCGCCAGGCTGGCTGCGGCGCAGACTGGGGCTTAAATCGACTGCGGGTCCACGTCGATGGCCCAGCGCAGCACGCCCTTGTGCTGGCGTCGCAGAGCGAGCACGTCGTCGTGCCATGCCGCCAGAAAGTGTTGCAAGGCCTTGCGTGACTGAGCTTCGATCAGCATTTGGGCACGCTCGATGTTGGCCACGCGCTGGATGGGGGTGGGCACAGGTGGATACAGCGTGAGGCCCAACGCCGTGGCCTGGGCCAGACCCCGTTCGCGGGCTGCGTGCAAGAAGTCTTGCGCCGTGTCCTGGCTGCGCGCTTCCGCACGCACCAATGCCTGAAAGCTGAAAGGCGGCAACGCGGCCTCGGCACGCTCTTGCAACTGTTGCTGGGCAAAGGCCGGGTAGTCGTGGCGCTTGAGCGCTTCAAACAGCGGGTGCTCGGGGTGGAAGGTTTGCACCCACATGTCGCAGCGCCGCTCGGCCCCGAGCTGGGCGTCGCGCCCTGCCCGCCCCGCCGCTTGCATGAGCAGGGCAAACAGGCGCTCGGGCGCGCGAAAGTCGCTGGAGAACAGCGCGCCGTCGGTGTCCAGTGCCGCGACCAGTCCGACTCGGCGGAAGTCGTGGCCTTTGGCGATCATTTGCGTGCCCACCAGCACATCGACTTCGCCCGCATGGACGCGGGCGAGCTGGCGTTCCAGCTCGCCTTTGAGGCGGGTGCTGTCGGCGTCGATGCGCACGATGCGCAAAGCCTCGCCGTCCGGGCGGCGCACGTCGGCCAGCAGCGTGGCCAGGTGCTCTTCGAGCTGTTCGGTGCCACGCCCCAGCGGCCGGATGTCGGGGTTGCCGCAGCCCGGACAAGCGCGCGGCACGGCCTGGGTGAAGCCGCAGTGGTGGCAGCGCAGGCTGCGGTCGCGTTTGTGAAAGACCCGGAAGGCGCTGCAATGCGGACACTCGCTCTTCCAACCGCAGTCCAGGCAATGCAGCACCGGCGCGAAGCCGCGCCGGTTCAGCAGCACCAGGGCTTGCTCGCCGCGTTGCAGGCATTCCCGCATGGCTTGCAGCAAGGGCGCACTGAACACCGTCTGGCGGGGCTGGTGGTTCATGTCCACGCGTCGGATGTGGGGCAGTTGCGCCCGTCCGATGCGATCGGTCATGCTCAGCCGCAGATAACGACCGCCGGGCTCGTCGGCGGTGGCCGCTCGGCTGTGGTGCCAGCTCTCCAGCGACGGCGTGGCCGAGCCGAGCACGACTTTGGCCCCACCTTGCTGGGCGCGGTAGATGGCCAGGTCGCGGGCGGAGTAGCGAGCGCCTTCCTGTTGCTTGTAGCTGGGGTCGTGTTCCTCGTCGACCACGATGAGTCGCAGTCCGGGCAGGGACGCCAGCACCGCCATGCGGGTGCCCAACAGGATGCGGGCTTGGCCCGTGTGCGCGGCCAACCAGTGGCGCAGGCGTTGCGCGGGCGTGAGCCCACTGTGCAGGCTGACCACGGCGGACGCGCCAAAGCGCGCCACGAAGCGCGCTTCGAGCTGCGGGGTGAGGTTGATCTCGGGCACCATGACCAGCGCTTGCGACTGCGGTTCGTGCGCGAGCAAGTCGGCCACGGCTTGCAGATACACCTCGGTTTTGCCACTGCCGGTGGCACCCCACAGCAAGAACGGCCCCGGGGCCGAACCGATCTGATTCAGCGCGGCCTGTTGCTGGGGGCTCGGGATGAGGGCCGCTTCCAAGGCGGTTGCCGGCGGGGCTGTGGCGGGCACCGTGGGCGTGACACGGCGCAAACGGCGCTGCCATTGGGTGGCGTCCAACTCGCGCAGCTGCTGGGGGAGCGCGGCCAGTGCGACTTCACCCATGCTGCGCTGGTAGTAGCGCGCGGTGAAGGTCACCAGTTGGCGCCAGTGCGCATCCAGGGGAGCGATGCCATCGAGCACCGAGGCCACGGGCTTGAGCGCATGCACCTCGTCGTCGGCGGGCGCGTCGTCCCACACCACGCCCAGGGTTTCCCGCTGGCCCAGGGGCACCCGCACCAAGGTACCGGGCGGCAAGGGCTCGGCGCAGGTGTAGGTCAAGGCATGGCCCAAACCACTGTGGGCAGGGGTGTGGACCATGACGGAGAGCCGGTGCAGCATGTCAAGAGGCGAGTTAGCGTGAGCAGCTCAGGTTTTTTTGTGAAATTGCGCTTAAGTCCTTGATTCAGAATGGCTTTCGGACCTGCCCAAAATTTTTGTGGATAACTTTGTTGATAGGTCTTGCTGACGCACGCCGAAACCGCATGAATCAAGGCTTTACACAGAATGCCCGAAAAAAAAGCAACTCACAAAGTCTATATGAATCAATGACTTAGGCGGCTGCCACTTTTTTTGAACGGGCAGATCTGGTTTTGACAGATCTGACAGCTGGGATCGATCTTTTGTGCACAACTGCGAGGCGCTTGAAGCCTTTTGTTGGGGGCCAGCAACGGTTTTGCAGACTTGCGACACCGTGGCCCCGGTTGTTCAGGCTGCAGCCTGGCGCAGGCGCCGCGAGTGCGCATGGACCGCCTCCACCAAGGCCGACACATGCTCGGGCGGGGTGAACTGGCTGATGCCGTGTCCCAGGTTGAAGATCTGGGTCGGGCCACAGCGCGTGGGGTCGGTGTGCGGGGTGCCGAAGTCGTCCAGCACCCGGCGTGCCTCGGCGGCCACCGCTTCGGGCGGGGCAAACAAGGCATTGGGGTCCAGGTTGCCTTGCAGGGCTTTGCCGGTGCCGCCAACGCTGCCGCCGACCAAGGTCCGCGCGGCACGCAGGTTGACCGTCCAGTCCACACCGAGCACCTCGCAGTCCAGCGCGTTCATGTCGGCCAGCCACTGGCCGCCCCCTTTGGTGAAGACGATGCGGGGCACGATTTGCCCGTCGTGGCTGCGCTGCAATTGAGACAGCACCCGGGCGGTGTAGGCCAGGCTGAAGCGCTGGAACAGACCATCGGCGAGGACGCCGCCCCAGCTGTCAAAAATCATCACCGCTTGGGCGCCGGCCTGGATTTGGGTGTTGAGGTACAGCGCCACGGCGTCGGCGTTGACCTCCAGGATGCGTGCCATCAGGTCCGGGCGGCTGTACATCAGCGACTTGACGTGGCGGTAGTCGTCGGAGCCGCCACCTTCGACCATGTAGCAGGCCAAGGTCCAGGGGCTGCCGGAGAAACCGATCAGCGGCACGCGGCCTTGCAGGGCGCGGCGGATCGACGTGACGGCATCAAACACATAGCGCAGCCGCTCCATGTCTGGCACTTGCAAGGCGGCGACGGCCGCTTCATCGCGCACGATGCGCTCGAACTTGGGGCCTTCGCCTTGGGCGAAGCTCAGACCCAGCCCCATGGCGTCGGGCACGGTGAGGATGTCGCTGAACAGGATGGCCGCATCCAGCGGGTAGCGGTCCAGCGGTTGCAAGGTGACTTCGGTGGCGTAGTCCACCTGCGTGGCCAATCCCATGAAGCTGCCGGCTTTGGCGCGCGTGGCGCGGTATTCGGGCAGGTAACGGCCGGCCTGTCGCATCAGCCAGATGGGGGTGTGATCGGTGGCCTGGCGCAGACAGGCGCGCAGAAAGCTGTCGTTTTGGAGCGGTGCAAACATGGGCCGATTGTCGCCCAGCCCTGGTTGCGTGCGCGGTTCCCGGGCGCTGCAGCGGCGGCCGTCGTGCCGGCCTTAAGCGCGCAGACGGGCGTGCTCGATTTTGAGGCAGCGGTCTTGCACCACGACCAAACCCGCAGCACGGGCGGCTTCGGCCGCATCGTCGTGCACGATGCCCAGTTGCAACCACAGGGCCTTGGCGCCGATGGCGATGGCTGCCTCGGCGATGGGCGGGATGTCGGCCGCGTTGCGAAATGCGTTGACCAGATCAATGCGCTCGTGTCGCGCGGCTTCGATCAGCGACGGATAACAGCGCTCACCCAGAATCTCCTGCGCGGCCGGATTCACTGGGACGATGCGGTAGCCGTGCCGCTGCATGTACAGCGCCACCTCATGGCTGTCGCGGTGCGTCTTTGGCGACAACCCCACCACGGCGATGGTGCGGCACTGGGTCAGGCAGAAACGGATGTCAGAGGCGGCGGTCATCGTGGTGGCTCCTTGGGCGTGACGGCATCCAGGCGTGCCAGGGCCTCGCGCACTTGGGTGGGGGTCAGCAGTTCGGACAGCACCTGGGGTGCTTGTCCCGGGGCTTGCAGCACATACACGGGCACGCCGCTGCGACCCAGGGCGGTCAGGGCGGCGGTGATGGCCGGATCGCGCCGCGTCCAGTCCGCGCGCAGCAGCGTGACGCCCCGCCGTGCGAAATCGGCGCGCACCTCGGGGTCGGCCAGGGTGGTGCGCTTGTTGACTTGGCAGGTGACACACCAGGCGGCGGTGAAATCGATGAAGACGGGCTTGTCCTCCGCCAGGCTCTGGGCCACGGCTTCTTCGGACCAGGTTTGCCAGCCCTCGGGCGGCGCGCCGTCGCGCACCGGCCCGATCTGTTGCGCCAGCACCCACAACAACCAAGCCACCGTTGCCAGCATGGGCACGCCCAGCCACCGGCGCAAGGTGATCATCCAGGGGCCAGGGCGTGGCATGTGTTCGGCCACAGCGGGCCACCAGCTGGCCAGCAAGTAGGGCAGGGCCAGCCCCAGCCCGATGCTGGCGAAAACCGACAAGGCCTGCCAAGTCGGCAGCGTCAGTGCCACGCCGAGCGACGCCCCCATGAACGGGGCGGTGCAGGGCGAGGCCACGGCCACCGCCAGCACGCCGGAGAAAAACGCATCGACCACCGGGTGACGGGCTTGCAAAGACAACAGCCCGCTGGGCAGGAATTGCCCGACTTCGATCCAGCCAAACAGATTGAACGCGATCAGAGTGAACAGCAGGGCCAGAGCACCCACCACCCAGGGCGATTGCAACTGAAAGCCCCAGCCGAGTTGTTCGCCCGCTGCCCGCAGCGCGATCACCGCGGCGCCCAGGGCCAGAAAACTCAGCAGCACGCCGGCGGTGTAAGCCAGCGCCGACACGCGGTGGGCCCGGTGGGCATGGCTGTGACGGGCGAAGGCCATCACCTTGAGCGCCAGCACCGGCAACACGCAGGGCATGAGGTTGAGCAAGATGCCGCCACCCAAGGCACCGAGCAGTGCCAGCCAGAAGCCCCAGCCGGCGGTGGACCCATCGGTCATGGGGATGGCGTCAGCGGGTGCTGCGGGCCAGGGGCCGTCCACCGTGGCCTGCACGCGCACCGCCATCCGGGCAGCGCCTTCACCGCTGGTGAGCAGCAAGCTCAAGGTGCGGGGCGATTCCGTGCGCTGTGCGCTCTGGGGCAGACGCAGGCGCAAGACCTCGCCTTGCCAGGACTGTAGGGCCAGCGGATGCTGTTCCGTGGCGCTGTTCAAGAGTTCGCCTTGTTCCGGAAAGACCTGCACCCGTTGATCCCGCATGCCGGCGGGCAAGCCTTCCAGCGTGAAGGCCAGGTGTGGTCCCTCGAATTGAGCTCGTGCCGATGCCGGTGGGATGGGGGCTTGCTGACGCAGCACCGCATCAAACGCCGCTGCCTGCGAGGCCTGACTTACCTGGGTCGGCAGTGTCAGGGCAAAGTCGCCTTCTTGCGGGATGCATTCAAGCCGACACACCAGCCAGTTGGCATGCAAACGAATGTCCACCAGGGGTGCCCGGGCTGCGCGGGCATCGACCTGAACCGGCACCACCAGCAAGGCGGTGCCGTCGTAACCGTAGTTGGTCAGCGGTCCAGCCTTGAGCTTGCGCGGCAGCGGCCAGACGATCTCGCCCGCTTTCAGGCCCGGGGGCAGTTGCCACTCCAGTTGGGTCGGCAGGCCCGAGTCACCCGGTTGCCGCCAGTAGGTGTGCCACTCGGGCTGGTGGGCGAGCGCAAGGCCCAACCACAAGGGTTGCCCGGCTTGCACGCCTTGCGGGGCGTAGGCCACGAGTCGGGCCCGCACCTGCGGGGTGTTGACTTCGTCGGTGACGCGGGCGGCTTGCGACAGCCCCGGGATCTGAGCGCTGGCCAGACAGGCCAGCCCGGCCAGCAGCAGGCCCAAACATCGTTTCATCCAAGACATGGGCGCATTGTCTCCGAGCACGCCGTAAGATGCGGGCATGCCTGCTTCCGACCCCACTGTTGAGTTTGCTTCGCACCGCTGGGCCGATTGGCGCAGCCCGGACTTCGCGCGCCTGGACCCACAGCGCACGGTGGCGGTGTTGCCGCTGGGCGCCACAGAGCAGCACGGCCCGCACCTGCCCTTGTCGGTGGACACCGTGCTGGTGGAGGGGGTGTTGTCGGCGGCGCTGGCGCAACTCTCGACGACCGACCCGGTGTTGGTGCTGCCGACGCAGAGCGTGGGGTTGAGCACCGAACACACCGCCTTTGCCGGGACTTTGAGTCTGTCACCGCAGACCACGCTGCAGTTGTGGCTCGATCTGGCCGCGTCGGTGGCACGCGCCGGGGTGAAAAAGCTGTTGCTGTTCAACGCCCACGGCGGGCATGTGGGTCTGATGGATGTGGCCGCGCGTGAGATGCGGGGGCAATTCGGGCTGACGGTGTTTTCCAGCCATTGGTACCAGCTGCCTCTGGGGGAGGCGATGGCGGCTTTTGCCGAGCCGGAGCAACGCTTTGGTGTGCACGCCGGGGATGTCGAGACCTCCATGATGTTGGCCTTGCAACCTGAGCGGGTGGACATGGCGCAAGCGCGCCGGTTTGCCTCGGCGTCAGAGGTGCGGGCTGCGCAGTACACCCTGCTGGGCGATGGGCGCAGCGCCAAGCTGGGCTGGCACATGCAGGATTACAACCCGCACGGAGCAGCTGGCGACGCCGCTGCGGCCACCCGTGCGAAAGGGGATCGTCTGGTCGAGCAATCGGCTGCGCAATTGGTGCGGCTGCTGCGCGAGTTGGTGGCGTTCGAGCCGCTGAAGGTTTGAACGGCGCTCAGGCGTAGGTGATCCAATCCGCGTAGGCCGGATCGGCCAGATGCGGCAGCGCATTGAAGCTCACGCAACTGATGCGGCGGCGGTGAAAGTCCAGCTCGCTGACCGAGGTGTTTCTCATGCGCAAATTGAGTTCGATGGCCATCTCCGGACTCAGTTGCAGCACCTGAGCGATGGCCGTGGCAATGGGCCCACCACTGGAGACGATCAACACCGCTCCGTCGTGTTGCTGTTGCACTTGATCGAGTGCGCCGCGCACGCCCTCGACAAAATCGGTCCAACTCGGCATGCCCTCGGGCTGGGCGCTGCCGCGCATCCATTCACGCAAGCCTTCACGCAGCAGGCGAAAGTGCGCGCGGTAGGTGTCCGGCGAGGTCGGACGCGGGTGCGGCTCGGGATGCACGCTGCGGATCACCGCTTCGGCGTCGTATTCATTGAGGCCGGGCCATAGCATGGCATGCAGCGGAGCTTGAAGCCCGTGTTCAATGCCTTGCAAGGTCTGCGCGTGGCGTTGCAGGGTGCCGCTCATCACGGCATCCAATTGCAGGCCCAGGCTGCGCCAGTATTCGCCCAGGCGCCGGCTTTGCTGCTGCCCGAGCGCGCTGAGCTGGTCGTAGTTGTCGGCGCCCAGGCTGGCTTGACCGTGACGAACCAAGTAGATCTGTCCCATGCTCAGGAATTGTGCGCAGTCGGCGCTGCGAGGCAGGTCGCCAGCGGGACGATCACAGGCGGGAGGTGCTGAGGGCCATCCAGACCACGGTGGCCAGCAAGCCCAAAGCCATGATGCGGTTGAAGGTCCTCAAACGGCGCGCCGACCGATCTGGGCCCTGCAACCACACGCGCAGAGCCGCACCCGCCCAGGCATAGGCCAGGTTGCTGACGAACCCAAAGCCCATGAACAGTGGCAGCACTTGAAGGAGACGTTTGACCGGCTGGTCAAAACCCACGACCCAGCCACTGGCCACTGTGATGGCCAGAAACCAAGCCTTGGGGTTGATGACCTGCAGAGCGACGCCCTGAACGAAGCTGACGCGCAGGACCTGGTGCGTCGGATTCGACCATGCGTCTGAACGGGCCAGCAGCCAGGCCAGCCACAGCAGGTAGCTGGCGCCGAACAGCAACAAGACCCAGCGTGCAAACGGCGCTTGCTGCACCAGCACACCCAGTCCGGCATGGCAGGCCAGCAACAGCAAACCCCAGCCGCAAGGAACGGCGCAGACAAAGGGCCACGCGTGACGCAGGCCGTGGTTGGCGGCCAGCGCAGCAGACAGCGTGTTGTTGGGGCCCGGTGTGAAGGTGCCGACCAGGCCCAATGCCAACAAGGCCAGCAGCTCTGGCTCGCTCATCACGGGCTCAGCGCCTGCCAGCGCTCCAGTGCGGCCAGCAGCGCTTCTTCGATGTCGGCGTCACGCTGATGCAGTTGCGCGGCTTGCGCGGGGTCCGTGACGTAGAGCTGGCCATCGGCGAGCCGTGCACGAAGCTCTTGTTGCTCCGCCTCCAGCTCAGCAATGCGCGCGGGCAGGGCATCGAGTTCGCGCTGATCTTTGTAGCTGAGTTTGCGTGATGGGGTGCTGGACGCTGGCGCTGGTGTCGCGGGTGGGGCCTTAGGCAAGTCCGGTTTGGCGCTGGCGGTGGTTGCTTTGAGCGCTCGGCTTCGTTGCCATTGGGTCAGCCAGTCTTCAATGCCACCTTCGTATTCCCGCCACAGCCCGGGGCTCTCTGGCGTGCCTTCGTACACCAGCGTGCTGGTGACCACTTGGTCCAAGAAGCTGCGGTCATGGCTGACGATGAACACCGTGCCGTCGTAGCTTTGCAGCAGATCCTCGAGCAGTTCGAGGGTGTCGATGTCGAGGTCGTTGGTGGGCTCGTCCAAGACCAGCACGTTGGCGGGGCGGGCAAACAGACGCGCCAGCAACAGGCGGTTGCGTTCACCACCGGAGAGGGACCGCACGGGCGAGTGGGCCCTCTGCGGCGAGAAGAGAAAGTCCCCCAGGTAGCTTTTGACGTGTTTGCGTTGACCGCCGATCTCGATCCATTCGCTACCAGGGCTGATGAAGTCTTCCAGTGTGGCGTCCAGCGACAGGCTGTGACGCATTTGGTCGAAGTAAGCCACTTGCAGGTTGCTGCCGCGGCGCACCTGGCCGGCGTCCGCCTCGATCTCGCCAAGGATGATTTTCAGCAGCGTGCTCTTGCCAACCCCGTTGGGACCGACCAAGCCGATCTTGTCGCCCCGGGCGATGGTCAGGTCCAGGTTGCGGGCGATGATGGTGTCGCCAAAGGCGTGATTGACGCGCGTCAGCTCCGCCACCAGCTTGCCGCTGGGTAAGCCACTGTCGATGTCGAGTTTGACTCGACCCAGCGCTTCGCGCCGTTGCGCATGTTGTGCACGCAGCTGTTGCAAGCGGGTCACGCGACTCTGGCTGCGTGTGCGGCGCGCCTCGACGCCCTTGCGGATCCATGCTTCCTCCTGTGCGAGCAACTTATCGGCTCGATCGTTGAGGGTTTGTTCCTGCCGCAATTGTTCTTCTTTGAGCAGTTGGTACTGCTGGAAATTCCCGGGGTAACTGTTCAGGTGACCTCGGTCGAGCTCGATGATGCGAGTGGCCACACGGTCGAGAAACCGGCGATCGTGCGTGATGGTGACTAAGCTGCCTTTGAATTCCAGCAGAAGTTCTTCCAGCCACAGGATGCTGTCTAGATCCAAGTGGTTGGTGGGTTCATCCAGCAACAAGACGTCGGGCATGGCCACCAGCGCTTGCGCCAGGGCAACGCGCTTGGCCGTCCCTCCGGACAGTGATGCGATGTCCGCTTCCGGGGAGAGCTGTAGACGAGACAGTGTTTCCTCGACGCGCTGAGACCAGCCCCAGCCGTGTAGAAGTTCAATCCGGGTCTGCAGGGCGTCGAGATCGCCTTCGCCCCGTTCGTACTGTTCGATCAATGAACGAGTCTCGTGAAGCCCCGACGCCACAACATCAAAGACGTTGGAGTGCTTGTCTAATAAGGGTTCTTGCGCCACATAGGTGGTTCGAAGGCCGTGCTGCGTGCGGATGTTGCCGGAGTCGGCCCTCTCTAATCCTGCGAGGATCTTGAGCAGCGATGACTTGCCGGCGCCGTTGCGGCCGATCAGGCCCACGCGCTCGCCGACCTCCAAAGAGAAATCTGCGTTGTCCAGCAGAGGCACGTGCCCGAAGGCCAAGCAAGCCTTGTTCATGGTGATTAAGGACATGCGTGATTATGTGTATGCGTCTTGGCGAGCTTGCTGAGAGGGCGGCCAGCTAGCAAAGGCACTCGACAACAAAAAATTTGGGAGGTTGTCGAAAACCCTGATTTCTGTGTATACTGCAGGGCTTCGCTGATCGCAGCAATGGTCGCCAAACAAGGCGCGCCAAAAAGTCGGCAGATCGAAAATTTTTTCGATTGCATCGAAAACAAGAAAATTCGATGTATACTGCAAGGCTTCGCTGATCGCAGCAACCCTGTTTCAGGCAATTGCGGCAAAAGCAAGAATCGAAAAATTTTTTTCGATTGCATCGAAAACAGAAAAATTCGATGTATACTGCAAGGCTTCGCTGATCGCAGCAAGTCAACAAACAAAACAGTTCTTTAACAAAATACAGCCGATAAGCGTGGGCGTTTGATGGTGATTGCCAAGTTCTTCGGAACTATGTCGAAAGACATTAAACGCTCATGAGAATAGAAGTGAAGTTCACTTCAATTCCGTTTTTATGAGTAATTTCAAGATCGAACTATAGAGTTTGATCCTGGCTCAGATTGAACGCTGGCGGAATGCTTTACACATGCAAGTCGAACGGCAGCATAGGTGCTTGCACCTGATGGCGAGTGGCGAACGGGTGAGTAATACATCGGAACGTGCCCAGTCGTGGGGGATAACGTAGCGAAAGTTACGCTAATACCGCATACGATCTACGGATGAAAGCGGGGGACCGTAAGGCCTCGCGCGATTGGAGCGGCCGATGTCAGATTAGGTAGTTGGTGGGGTAAAGGCTCACCAAGCCAACGATCTGTAGCTGGTCTGAGAGGACGACCAGCCACACTGGGACTGAGACACGGCCCAGA
>Ga0255166_1000031_pt1 | contig 131864 bp, 131 predicted proteins | sample Atl_Cont_RepC_8d_FD_186013 | JGI IMG/M metagenome (GOLD analysis project Ga0255166, IMG submission 186013) | Freshwater microbial communities from Altamaha River, Georgia, United States - Atl_Cont_RepC_8d | ecosystem: Environmental > Aquatic > Freshwater > River | place: USA: Georgia...
CCATCCACGACCACACGGTCTGGGGCCTGATTGGCATGCTGCGGGGACAGGAATTGACGCAACCCTTTGCCCGCACCGCGCAAGGCCGTTGGCAAGCCAGCGGCGCGCCAATCCGCTTGCACCCAGGCGAGGTGGAGCGCGTCTCGCCCACCATCGGCGACGTGCACAAAGTTTGGAACGCCGTGCCCGATCGGGCCTCGATCAGCATCCATGTGTATGGCGCCAACATCGGCAAGGTACGCCGCCATGTCTTTCACGAAGACGGCACGGTGAAGGACTTCGTCTCCGGCTACAGCAACCCACCCGCGCCCCTCACGGGCCCCGTGCCCACCCTCACGTTTGCGCAGGTGCGCGAGCGGCTGCTGGCGCGGCACGAGGTCTGCCTCCTCGATGTGCGCGAGGAAGACCCGTTCGCGCAAGCCCATCCGCTGTTCGCGGCCAACCTGCCCCTGTCGCGCATCGAACTCGATGCCTGGAGCCGCATCCCGCGCCGCGACACCTGCATCGTGGTCTACGACGATGGCGAAAGCCTGGTCGACCCCGCCGTGCGCACCCTGCGCCGCCTGGGCTACACGGCGGTGCATGCGCTGGCGGGTGGCTTGCAAGGCTGGCGCGAGGCTGGCGGCGAACTGTTCCGCGACGTCAACGTGCCGAGCAAGTCCTTTGGCGAACTGGTTGAATCGGTGCGCCACACACCGTCGCTGTCGGCGCAGGAGGTCAAGGCCCTGATCGACCAGCAGGCCGATGTGGTGGTGCTCGATGCGCGCCGCTTCGACGAATACCAAACCATGAGCATCCCCACTGGCGTGAGCGTGCCGGGTGCCGAGCTGGTGCTGCGCGCACGCGCCCTGGCCCCCAACCCGGCCACGCGCATCGTCGTCAATTGCGCGGGCCGCACGCGCAGCATCATCGGCACGCAGTCGCTCATCAACGCCGGCATCCCCAACCCCGTGACGGCGCTGCGCAACGGCACCATCGGCTGGACGCTGGCCGGGCAGACGCTGGCGCACGGGGCCTCGGCACGCTTCCCACAGGTTGATGCCCGCACCCGCGAACAGGCCGCACACGACGCCCGCGCCGTGGCGGATCGCGCGGGCGTGGCACGCACCGACTTGGCCACGGTGCGCGCCTGGCTGGCCCAGAACAGCGAACCCAACGCCCGCACCACCTATTTCTTCGACGTGCGCACCCCGGAAGAATTTGTCGCGGGCCATGTGACGGGCGCGCGCAGCGCACCCGGCGGCCAGTTGGTGCAAGAGACGGATCACAACGCCGCCGTGCGCGGCGCACGCCTGGTGCTGTGCGACGACGATGGCACCCGCGCCAACATGAGCGCCTCGTGGCTGGCGCAAATGGGCTGGGAGGTGCATGTGGTCGATGGCTTGCAGGCCAGCGACTTCCAGGAACACGGCCACGCCCTGCCCCCCGCGCCCGAGCCCCCCGTGCGCGTGCCAGCGGTCACGGCGGCACAGCTCCAAGCCTGGCTCGACCACGGTGCCGCGCAGGTGCTCGACCTGGGCACCAGTGCCGCCTTTGTCAAAGCGCACATCCCCGGCGCGCGCTGGGCCTTGCGCTCGCAACTCGCGGCTGCGGTGGCGGCACTGGGCTCGCCTGCGCGCGTGGTGCTGGTGTGTGCGGACGGCCGCGCCTCGCGTCAAGCACTGGCGGATGCGCGCGCGCTGCTGCCCGCGCACACCGAGGTGCTGTGGCTCGAGGGCGGACAAGCGGCCTGGGTGGCGGCGGGGCTGCCACTCGTCGGCGGCGAGACCGATCTGCTCAGCCCGCGCATCGACCGTTACCGCCGCCCCTACGAGGGCACGGACAACCCGGTCGAGGCCATGCAAGGCTATCTGGATTGGGAGTTCGGTCTGGTCGAACAGCTCGGACGCGACGGGACGCACCACTTCCGTGTGATCTGAGTTGGTCGGCGGTTGCCACGGTGGCGTGGCGCCTGCGTCGTGTCCGGCCCATGGGTCCACAGCCTCTGGGGCCATGCCAAGCTTGCTAAACTGCCCGCCATGACACGCACCGTTCACTGCATCAAGCTTGGCGTCGAGGCCGAAGGCCTGGACTTCCCGCCCTATCCGGGCGAACTCGGCAAACGCATCTGGGAGAGCGTCAGCAAACAGGCCTGGGCCGACTGGATTCGCCAGCAGACCATGCTGGTCAACGAAAACCGCCTGAACCTTGCTGACCAGCGCGCCCGCGAATACCTCAAGCGTCAGATGGAAAAGCACTTTTTCGGCGACGGTGCCGACACCGTGCAAGGTTACGTGCCGCCTTCGGCCTGAGGCCGCTCACCATGACCGGGCCGACCCCGTCAGCGCCTTGGGTCATGGCTGTTTTTGACGGGGCTGAATTGCTCACGCGTGCGACCGCACTGTGGCATCAACACCGCGGACCCGGCCCCGCGCACTGGGTCGTCGCCTGCCCCCAAGCACCCGACGCCGCCACGCTGCAAGCGCTGGCCGACAGCGACCCACCCGTTTTTCCGTCCTGCGCTGCGCACGAGCAAGCGCACTGGCAAGCCACTTGGCGAGCGCTGGCCCAGAGCCTGGCCCGCACGGGCTGGGGCCTGCTGCCCGGCTTGCACCGTTTGCGGTTGCACGCGCGCCAGAGCCCCAGCCCGACGGGCGCGCGCATTGAACACGGCCAACCCGCCACCACCGAACTGCACCTGAACCTCATCGTGGGCAATGCGCTGACCGAGAGCGACTGGCCCCGCCCCAGCCTAGCGGCGGTCGCTGGCGGAGCGTCGGTGCTGATCGTGGGATCGGGGCTGGCGGGTGCGGCCTGCGCGCGCGCCCTGGCCGAACGCGGCTTCGACGTGCACGTGATCGACGCGGGCAGCACGCCCGCTGCGGGGGCGTCGGGTCTGCCCGTCGGTCTGGTCGCCCCCCACACCTCGCCCGACGACAGCCTGATCTCGCGCCTGTCGCGCGCCGGCGTGCGCGCCATGCGCGAGGCCTTGCAGCGGCATGTGCGACAGGACACGGACTGGGGCGACAGCGGTGTGCTGGAGCGCCGTCTGCCTGGCAAGACCCGCAAGGGCGGCGCGCCGCAGAGCTGGTCGCAACACTGGCCCGAAGCGGGCGCGAGCTGGACTTGCGCAGCGGCTGACGCAACCGACGCGACCCAAGCCACCGATCTGTGGCACGCCAAGGGCGCGTGGGTGCGGCCTGCTGAACTCGTGCGTGCCTTGCTCGCGCATCCGCGCATTCGTTGGCAAGGGCAGACACGGGTCACGCACTTGCGCCCGCCCGCATCGACGGCGTCCTGCACAGACGCCGACGGCACGCCGACCCTGTGGCAGGCGCACACCGACGATGGCGGGTGTCTGCCAGCCAGCCAAGTGGTGCTGGCCTGTGGCCCCCACACGCCGCGCCTGCTGCGCGCATCGGGCCTGAGTGATGCGGGCACGCCCATCCAGCCACTGCGCGGTCAACTGTCCTGGGGCTTGATGGCCGAGGTCATGCACGGCGCGGCGCACGCGCCCTCATCCGAACACGACCTCTCCCACTGGCCACGCACGCCCGTCAACGGCAACGGCAGCTTCGTGCACAGCCTCGACACGCCCGAGGGCCCGGCCTGGTTTGCAGGCTCCACCTTTGACCGCACACGCGACACGCCGGACTTGCTGGACGCAGACCACCACGACAACTTCAGCCGCTTGCAAACCCTGCTGCCCGAGGTGGCGCAGGACCTGCAAGCCACGTTTGACAGCGGCGCGGTGCGGGCTTGGGCCGGCGTGCGCTGTAGCGTGCCCGACCGTTTGCCCATGGTGGGGCGCGTGCCCCACGCCCCAGACGGGCTGTGGCTGTGCAGCGCGCTGGGTTCGCGCGGCCTCACGCTGTCGGTGCTGTGCGGCGAGGTGTTGGCCGCACAATGGACGGGCGAGCCGCCGCCTGTGGAAGCGCCCTTGCTGCGCGCCCTGTCGTCCGAGCGCTTTGCCAAGCGGTCGGAACGCGCGGCCACACGGAACGACGCCCCCTTGCCCTGAAGCCGGACCCTGCATCACATGACCCCACACGCCATCCCCCATCACCCCGACGGCACGGACACGCCACCGCCAGCGGTGTCCTTCGGTGAGGCCGTGCGCTTTTGGCTTCGTCTGGGTTTCATCAGCTTTGGGGGACCGGCTGGGCAGATCGCGATGCTCCACCAGGAGTTGGTGGAGCGTCGCCGCTGGATCTCCGAGCGGCGCTTTCTGCACGCGCTCAACTACTGCATGCTGTTGCCCGGTCCGGAGGCGCAGCAACTCGTGACTTACATCGGCTGGCTGTTGCATCGGCGCTGGGGCGGTATCGTCGCTGGGGGGCTGTTTGTGCTGCCCTCGCTGGGCATCCTCATCGCCTTGTCGTGGCTGTATGTGGTCTATGGGCAAGTGCCAGCGGTCGCTGCGGTGTTCGCAGGCATTCAGTGCGCGGTGACGGCGATGGTGTTGCAAGCGGCGCATCGCATCGGCGGACGCGTGCTGCACAACCGCTGGCTGTGGGGCCTGGCCATCGCAGCGTTTCTGGCGCTGTCGGTCTGGCAACTGCCTTTCCCCTGGATCATTGCCACGGCCGCTGCCGTGGGTTGGCTGGGCGGGCGGCGTTGGCCCCAGGTTTTTGCCACGGGCGGCGGTCATGCCGCCACGTCGACCTCGCACGGCCCAGCCTTGATTGACGACGACACCCCTACGCCTGCGCATGCACGCTTCACCTGGCGTGGCCTGCTGGCCGTGCTGGGCGGCGGCCTGGCGCTGTGGGCCTTGCCCATGCTGGCGTTGGCGCTGTGCTTCGGGCCCGCCCACGGCTTCACGCAGATGGGCGGGTTTTTCACGCAAGCCGCCTTGCTCACTTTTGGCGGTGCGTATGCGGTGCTGCCCTTTGTCTACCAGGGCGCGGTGCAGCACTTTGGCTGGCTCAGCGCCACGCAAATGATGGACGGCCTGGCCTTGGGCGAGACCACGCCGGGGCCGCTCATCATGGTGGTGGCCTTTGTGGGCTTCGTCGGTGCCTACAGCGGCCAGTGGCTCGGTGCCGAGCATGCCTTGGCCGCTGGCGTGCTGGCCGCTGGCATCGTCACCTGGTTCACCTTCTTGCCGTCGTTCGTCTTCATCTTGGCGGGTGGGCCGCTGGTCGAGCACACCCATCGCCAACTGCATCTGACCGCGCCATTGACGGCCATCACGGCAGCGGTGGTTGGGGTGATCCTGAACCTGGCGCTGTTTTTCGCCCTGCACTTGCTGTGGCCCGAGGGCATCGGGGGTCCGCTGCGCTGGCCCGCCGCACTGCTCGCCCTGGCTGCGGCGATGGCGCTGATCCGGTTCAAGCGTGGCGTGATCGAGGTCATCGCCGCGTGTGCCGTCCTGGGCTGGTTGGGCCATGCCTTCATATATTCGATCCGCATATAGGTCCAACAAATAAATCGTTTGTGATGGCATCAGAGGGCATTACATTGCCCGCCTATGCAAGAGTTTGGCTTCGTTTTCGCGGGTTTCTTCGTCGGCTTGATCGTCGGCCTCACGGGTGTGGGCGGCGGTTCGCTGATGACACCGCTGCTGATTTTTTTCTTTGGCATCAAGCCCTATCTGGCGGTCGGCACCGACTTGCTGTTCGCCGCGTTCACCAAGGCGGGTGGCACCGTCAGCTTGTCGCGCCAGCGCCTGGTGCCCTGGCGCGTGGTGCTGACGCTGTGCGCGGGCAGCCTGCCGGCTGCGGGTCTGACGCTGTGGGTGCTGCACACGGTGGGGCCGTCTTCGCCCGAGGTGCAACAGGTGATGAAGCTCACGCTGGGTGTGGCCCTGCTGCTCACGGCTGCGGCCACGCTGTTCAAGGTCCTGCGCGGCAAGCAGTCGCCGCGCAACTTCGATGCCTCGCAATGGGACGCCGCCACGCGCGCACGCCACTGGGCGCTGCCCGTGCTGTTTGGGGCCGTCATCGGCACGCTGGTCACACTGACCTCGGTGGGTGCCGGCGCGATTGGCGTGACGGTGCTGATGCTGCTGTACCCGCAATTGCCGCTGGCACGCATCGTCGCTGCCGACATCGCTTATGCCGTGCCGCTGACGCTGGTGGCAGGGCTGGGCCATGCGTCGCTGGGTTCGGTGGACTGGTCGCTGCTGGGGCTGTTGCTGGCGGGTTCGCTGCCAGGCATCTGGCTGGGTGCGCGGCTGGTGCACAAGACGCCCGAGCGCGTCATCCGATCCATCTTATCGCTGCTGCTGGCCTGGGCGGGCACCAAGCTCGTCATGGCCTGAGCCGCTTTCTCTCTTTCGTTCTCGTTGACACACCATGTACCGCTACACCGACTTTGACCGCCAATTCGTGCAGGCCCGCGCCGCGCAATACCGCGACCAGTTGACCCGTCACCTCCATGGGCAACTGGGGGCCGACGAATTCCGTCCGCTGCGATTGCAAAACGGCTGGTACGTGCAGCGCTACGCGCCCATGCTGCGCGTGGCCGTGCCCTATGGCGAACTCAACAGCGCGCAGTTGCGCGTGCTGGCGCGCATTGCCCGCGAGTTCGACACGCCCTCGCCCGAGCTGCTGGCGCAGGCCCAACGCACGCAAGACCAGATCGCCGCGGGCCAGGTGCCTTCGGGCGCCAGCGTCACGCCCGACAGCGATTCGGGCGGTGCCGAGACCTTGCCGCATCCGCGCATGCGCTCGCAACTCAAGACCAACCTGGGCCACTTCACCACGCGTCAGAACGTGCAGTTCAACTGGATCCCGCTGGAGAAAAGCGCGGACGTGATGGATCTGCTCGCCAGCGTCAACCTGCACGGCATCCAGACCAGCGGCAACTGCATCCGCAACATCACCAGCGACGAACGCGCTGGCATCGCCATCGACGAGGACGTGGACCCGCGCCCCTACGCCGAGGTGATGCGTCAGTGGAGCACGCTGCACCCCGAGTTCGCCTTCCTGCCGCGCAAATTCAAGATCGCCATCACCGGCGCGCGCGAGGACCGCGCCGCCATCGAGTGGCACGACGTGGGCCTGCGCGTGTGGCGCAACGCCGACGGCGAGGTGGGCTTCAAGGTCTATGTCGGTGGCGGCATGGGCCGCACACCCACCGTGGCCAGCGTGATCCGCGAGTTCGTGCCCTGGAACCAGATCCTCAACTACCTCGAGGCCATCGTGCGCGTCTACAACGCTTGGGGCCGCCGAGACAACCTCTACAAGGCGCGCATCAAGATCCTGGTGAAGGCCGAAGGCCAACGCTATTTCGACGAGGTCGAAGCCGAGTACCAGCGCATCCTGGCCGATGGCGCGCACCACACCATCCCCGACGCCGAACTGGCCCGCGTGGCCGCAGGTTTTGTGGCCCCCGAGCGCAACGCGTGCAGCAACTCCGAGTCGGAGGCGCGCATCGCCCGCATCCTCAAGGCCGCAGCGGAGGACGACGCCGAGTTCACGCGCTGGATCGAACGCAACGTGGCCGCGCACAAAAACCCGCAACTGCGCGCCGTCACCCTGTCGTTCAAGCGCTTGGGCTTTGCCCCGGGTGACGCCAGCGCCGAGCAACTCGAAGCCGCCGCCGAACTCGCCGACAAATACAGCGCGGGCGAAGTGCGCGTCACCCACAGTCAGAACCTGCTGCTGCCCTGGGTCACCTGCGACCAGTTGCCCGAACTCTGGCGCGACGCGCGCCGACTGGGCCTGGCCAAGCCCAACATCGGTTTGCTGACCGACCTGATCGCCTGCCCCGGCGGGGACTATTGCGCCCTGGCCAACGCCCGCTCGCTGCCCATCGCGCAGGCCATCACCGAGCGCTTTCAAGACCTCGACGAGTTGTTTGACCTCGGCGACATCGACTTGCACATCAGCGGCTGCATCAACTCCTGCGGTCACCACCACAGCGGTCACATCGGCGTGCTCGGCGTGGACAAGGATGGACAAGAGTGGTACCAGGTCACGCTGGGGGGCTCTGACGGCTCCGACCTCAGCGGCCCCAGCCGTGCCGGCAAGGTGGTCGGCCCCTCGTTTGCAGCAGCCGAAGTGGTGGACGTGATCGAGGCCGTGCTGGAGGTCTACCGCGCGCAGCGCATGGGCGGCGAAGCCTTCATCGACACCCTGCGTCGCGTCGGACCTGACGCCTTCAAGCTCGCCGCCAACGCTGCGCGCCATGTGACCCGTGCGGCCCACACCGCCAACGCCTGAACCCGAGACCCTGCCATGACGATCCATGTCTTGACCCACGACGACGCCACCGCCGACGGCTTGGCGCTGGACAACACCACCGACGCCCACACGCTGGACTTTGCCGGCGTGCGCTGCATCCGCTTGCACTTCCCCAAATTCACCGATGGCCGTGCCTACAGCCAAGCGTTTGTCTTGCGCCGACGCGGCTTTGATGGCGACCTGCGCGCCACCGGCGATGTGCTGGTCGATCAGTTACTGCCCATGCAGCGCAGTGGCTTCAGCAGCGCCGTGTTGCGCGCCGACCAGGACCCGCAGCACGCCGCACGGCTGCTGAGCCAATTCGCCGGCTTTTACCAAGGCGATGCGGTGCAACGCCAACCCTCGTTTCAAGCTGCCTGAGGCCCGCCCATGACCGCCGTATCCATCAGCCCCTTGAGCACCGGCTTGCCCGACACCCGCACGCGCAACGCAGCCACACGCGCCACCGAACTGCACGCCCGCGCCAGCGCCGACTTCGACGCCAAACTGGCCCGCACGCAGGCCCTGTTGCAACAGGCGGCACGCGAATACCGTCCGCTGACCCAAGCCTCCAGCCTGGGCGCGGAAGACGTGGTCATCACCCACCTCATCCAGGCGCTGGACCTCGACATCCCCGTTTTCGTGCTGGAGACCGGTGCCTTGCACACCGAGACCCTGGCCTTGCTGGAGCGCACCCAGGCCCACGCCCGCGTGCCGGTGAACGTGTACCGACCCGCCACCGAATCGGTGATCGCCTTTGTGCGCGCCAACGGCCAGGACGCGATGTACCGCAGCATTGAGCTGCGCAAGCAGTGCTGCCAGATTCGCAAGATGGCGCCGCTGGCGCGTGCGCTCGCGGGCCAACGCGCCTGGATCACGGGCCTGCGCCGCGAACAATCGAACGCCCGCGCCGAGGTGCCCGCCATCGACGACAGCGAATTCGCCAGCAAGGGCCTGACCAAGTTCAACCCGCTGGCCGACTGGACCTGGGGCGATGTCTGGCACTACATCGCCACCGAGGGTGTGGACTACAACCCCCTGCACGACCAGTTCTACCCCAGCATCGGTTGCGCGCCTTGCACGCGCGCCATCAGCCTGGGTGAAGATTTCCGCGCCGGTCGCTGGTGGTGGGAAAGCAGCGACCTCAAGGAATGCGGCCTGCATGTCAAGAAATGAGAGAGCCATGAACGCACGAACCGAAACCGAATTGCTGCACACGCTGAGCAACAGCCACCTGGATGCACTGGAAGAGGAAACCATCTTCATCCTGCGCGAAGTGGCCGCCGCTTTTGAGCGCCCGGCCCTGCTGTTCTCTGGCGGCAAGGACTCGCTGGTCATGCTCAAGTGCGCCGAGAAAGCCTTCGGCGCGGGCCGACTGCCCTATCCGCTGTTGATGATCGACACCGGCCACAACTTCCCCGAGGTGACCGACTTCCGCGACTTTCGCGCGCAGGAGCTGGGGGCCGAGCTGATCGTGCGCAGCGTCGAAGACTCGATGCAGCGCGGCACGGTGCGCCTGGCACATCCGGGCGAGAGCCGCAACGTGCACCAGTCGGTCACGCTGCTCGAAGCGATCGAGGAATTTCGCTTTGACGCCCTCATCGGCGGTGCCCGCCGCGACGAGGAAAAAGCCCGCGCCAAGGAACGCATCTTCAGCCACCGCGACAGTTTTGGTCAGTGGCAGCCCAAGGCACAACGCCCCGAACTGTGGACGCTGTTCAACACGCGGCTGCATCCGGGCGAGCACTTCCGCGTCTTCCCCATCAGCAACTGGACCGAGCTGGACGTGTGGCAATACATCGCCCGCGAACAGATCGCCTTGCCGTCGATTTACTACACGCACCAGCGCGAGGTCGTGGACCGTCGCGGCCTGCTGGTGCCGGTGACCGAGCTGACCCCGCCCAAGGACGGCGAACAGGTGGTGGTGCGCGATGTGCGCTTTCGCACCGTCGGCGACATCACCTGCACCTGCCCGGTCGAGAGTGACGCCGCCACGCCCGAGCAGATCGTCATCGAAACTCTGGCGGCCGAGGTGAGCGAACGCGGCGCCACACGCATGGACGACAAGACCTCGGACGCATCGATGGAAAAGCGCAAGAAGGATGGCTATTTCTGATCGCGCAGCGACGCCCTACAAGGAACACAGCATGCACAACGAACAACACTTCTCCGCCCTCAAATTCATCACCTGCGGCTCGGTCGATGACGGCAAGAGCACGCTCATTGGTCGCTTGTTGGTCGACACCAAGGCGGTGCTGCAAGACCACCTCGCGGGGGTGCAGCGCTCGGGCGAGACCGACCTGGCCCTGCTGACCGACGGCTTGTCCGCCGAGCGCGAGCAAGGCATCACCATCGATGTGGCCTACCGCTACTTCAGCACCGAAGCACGCAAGTTCATCATCGGCGATGCGCCAGGCCACGAGCAATACACCCGCAACATGGTCACCGCCGCCTCCAGCGCCGATGCCGCCGTGGTGCTGGTCGATGCCACCAAACTCGATTGGCAAAACCCCGCGCTCACACTGCTGGCGCAAACCCGACGCCACGCGCTGCTGGTGAATCTGCTGCGCGTGCCCTCCATCGTGTTCGCCATCAACAAGCTCGACGCGGTGGACGACGCCGCACGGGCTTACCAGAACATCGCCGCGGCGTTGGAGACCTTCACCCGTGAAGCTGGCATCCGCGTCACCGCCGTGGTGCCGGTCTCGGCCCTCAAAGGCTGGAACGTGGTCGAGCCGCATCCCGACTGGTGCGGCTACCACGGCCCCAGCCTGCTGGATCTGCTGGAAGACCTGCCCGTCACGCCCGCCGAGACCGAGGTGGCCTTCAGCTTCCCGGTGCAATGGGTCGAAAAAATGCACGACTCCAACATCACCAGCCAAGGGCGGCGCGTGTTCTGGGGCCGCGTCGCCACGGGCAGCATCGAGCCGGGTCAAACCGTGCGCGTCTTTCCCAGCGGACAGACCGCCGTGGTGTCACAGGTGCTGTCGGCCACGCGCCAGATCCAGGGCAAGACCGCGGGACACAGCGCGGGCATCATCCTGGACCGCGAGGTCGATGTGTCGCGCGGCGACTGGCTGCTGGCCGAGCACGGTCTGCCCGAAGGGCAACGCCACATCAACGCCACCGTGGCCTGGATGGACGACGAGGCCTTGGTGCCCGGCCGCGTCTACTGGGCGCTGCATGGACACCGCTGGGTCAAAGCCAAGGTGCAGCGCGTGGTGCACCGTCTGGAGGTCAACACCTTGGCCGAAGAGGACGCCAACGAGTTGCCGCCCAACGCCATCGGCCACATCACGCTGGCCCTGCAAGAGCCCTTGCTCACCCTGCCTTTTGCCCAATCGCGGGTGCTGGGCGCGCTGGTGCTGGTGGACACCGCCAGCCACAAAACCTCAGGCGCTGTGCTGGTGAACTGAGTCGCTGGCACCGCCACGACTAAAATCACGGGGTTTGACGTGGTGGTGCGTCAAACCCCTTTTGAATTGAAGACATCATGACCCACGTAGTGACCGAAAACTGCATCCGCTGCAAATACACCGACTGTGTGGATGTTTGCCCCGTGGATTGCTTCCGCGAAGGCCCCAACTTTCTGACCATCGACCCCGACGAGTGCATCGATTGCGCGGTCTGCATTCCCGAGTGCCCGGTCAACGCCATTTACGCCGAGGAAGATGTGCCCGCCGATCAGCAGCACATGACCGCGCTGAACGCCGAGTTGGCCCAACTGGGCTGGCCCAGCATCACCAAGCGCAAGGCCGCCTTGCCGGATGCCGACGCCTGGAAAGACAAGACGGGCAAGCTCAAGGAACTCGTCCGCTGAAGCCGGCGATGCACACAGCCCCGATCGAGACCGACGCGCTCATCATCGGGGCTGGCCCGGTGGGGCTGTGGCAAGCCTTTCAACTCGGTCTGCAAGACATCCGTTGCCACATCGTCGACGCCCTGCCCCAAGTGGGTGGCCAGTGCGTCGAGCTGTATGGTGACAAACCCATCTACGACATCCCGGGCATTCCCCGCTGCACCGGCCGCGAACTGATCGGCCTGTTGCAACAGCAAGTCGCTCCCTTTGCGCCTCAACTCCATCTGGACCAGACCGTGACTGCCTTGCAGGCGCTCGCCGATGGCCGCTGGCAGGTCCAGACCTCGCGCGGACAGAGCTTGATCGCCCGCAGCGTCTTCATCGCGGCAGGCGTCGGTGCTTTTGAGCCGCGCCGCCTGAGCGTCGAAGGCGCGGCTGAACTCGACGGCCATGGCCTGCTGCATCGACTGGCGGATCCGCAAGCCCTGGCGGGGCAGACGGTGCGCGTGCTCGGTGGTGACGAAGCCGCCGTGCAAGCTGCGGTGCAATTGCAGGCCGCGGGTGCCACGGTGAGTCTGATGCACCGGCGCGATCACTTCCAAGCCGAGGCTTCACTGTTGGCGGCGCTGCAACAGGCCCGCACCTCGGGACGGGTCTCGGTGTGCATCGGCCAACCCACACGGCTGAGCCGCAGCGGCACGGGCTCGGTGCAGATGCAGTGGGCCACCCCCGAAGGGGAGTTGCGCGAAGACAGCCAGGACTGTGTGCTGGCCCTGCTGGGCCTGTCGCCCAAACTCGGCCCCATCGCCGACTGGGGCCTGGCCATGGCGCGCAAGCAACTCGTGGTCGACACCGAAGGCTTTGCCACCAGCGCGCCGGGCATCTACGCCGTGGGCGACATCAACACCTACCCCGGCAAGAAAAAACTCATTCTGTGCGGCTTTCACGAAGCGACGATGGCGGCCTTCGCGGCCGCCGCCCAGTTGCGCCCCGAGCGCAAAGTCCCTTTGCAGTACACCACCACCTCCAGCGAGCTGCACCGCTTGCTGGGCGTTGCTTAAAATCCGACGCGCTGCTTGCAGCATCTCCGCTAGGGGTGTCGCCGGTCCCAGGATCTGCGGCTGAGAACACACCCTTTGAACCTGATTGAGGTCATCCTCGCGCAGGGAAGCCAGACCCACCCCGAGGCCCACCGCCCGGCGGGTCGAACTGCCCCGCCCTCCACCCATGGGACAGTCATGAACCAGATCGATTCACTCCGCCCCGTTGGCGACGACCAACGCGTGTTCAACGGTTTCTCGCACGCCAGCCTGTGGTTCAGCCTGGGCGTGGGCTTGCTGGTCATGCAGGTGGGGGCCTATCTGGTGCCCGCCGTGGGCACGCGCGACGCGCTGTGGGCCATCGTGCTGGGCTCGGTGCTCGGCTCGGGCCTGCTGGCCTGGACGGCGCGCATCGGCTGCCAGACCGGCTTGTCCAGCGCGGGGCTGATGCACCGCGTCTACGGCGACGCTTGCGCGCGGCTGCCCGTGTTTCTGAACATCGTGCAACTGATCGGCTGGACCACCTTCGAGTTGGTCGTCATGCGCGACGGCACCGCCGCCATCGCCCAGCAAGCGCTGGGGCTCACCCTGGCCCCGTGGGTACCCACCGTGCTGTGGGGCGGCTTGTTGGCCGTGCTGATGCTGGGCTCCATGCTGACCCTGGTGCGACGCTTCGTGGCGCGCATCGGCCTGCCGCTGGTCATCGCTTCACTGCTGTGGCTGAGCTGGCATTTCCTGGGCGTGCTGCAAGAGCGCGGCGTGCAAGCCTTCCTCGACCGCGCCGGTGACGGCTCGATGGGCTTGCTGTCGGCCATCGATCTGGTGATCGCCATGCCGGTGTCGTGGCTGCCCCTGGTGGCGGACTACGCGCGCCATGGCCGCTCGCCGCGCAGCACACTCACGGGCACCTGGCTGGGTTATGCCGTGGCGAATGCCTGGTGCTATGCCCTCGGGGTGCTGGTGGCCAGCGTGTCCGAGCCGGGCACCGATCTGGTCACCGCATTGCTGTTGGCCCAAGGTGGCCTGCTGGCCTTGGGCCTGATCCTGCTCGACGAGCTCGACAACGCCTATGGCGATGTGTACTCGGCCTCGGTCAGCGCCCACGGCGAAGCCTCCGGTTGGGGTCTGCGTCGCTGGGGTGTGACGTTGGCATTGGCCTGCACGGGCGCGGCCCTGGTGCTGCCCATGCACAGCCTGGAGCCGTTCCTGCTGATGCTCAGCTCCGTGTTCGTGCCGCTGTATGGCGTCATCCTCGGGCGACTGGGTGCGGGTGCGTCGCTGGCACCTGCCGGACGACGCGTCGATGTCCCAGCAGCACTCATCTGGCTGTCGGGCGTGGCGGTGTTTCACCTCGCGGCCAGCTTTGCGCCCCAGTGGGGTTCGGCCTTGCCCAGTCTGTTGTGGACGCTGGTGCTGGGTTGGCTCAGCAGCGCACGCGGTCGCAACGAGAGCGCATCGCTCAGGGCCTGACCCCATGCAAAGGACGCGGCGCATGCCCGTGGTTGAGCGGTCCATGACCGTGGCCGGTGACCACATCGGCGCCACTGGCAATGGCTTGCAGGATGAACGCCCGCGCGGCGCGCACCGCGTCTTCCAGCTCCAGGCCCAAGCCCAGATGCGCGGCGATGGCGGACGACAGCGTGCAGCCGGTGCCATGCACATTGCGGCTGGCGATGCGCGGCGACGACAACACCACCGGCTCGGCGCCCCGCGCCAGCAGCACATCGGTCACGGTGTCGCCCGTCAAATGTCCGCCCTTGAGCAACACCGCCGATGCCCCCAGATCCAGCAGGGCCTGCGCTTCGTGCACCAGTTGATCGGCCTGCGCGATGGGGTGCCCCACCAGCAAGGCCGCTTCATCCAGATTGGGGGTGATGAGGCGCGCGCGCGGAAAGAGTTCGCGCACCAGCAGCGCCACGGTATCGTCGGCGATGAGCTTGTCGCCACTGGTGGCCACCATCACTGGGTCGAGCACGACGTTGGGCAAACGGTAGTGGTCAATGGCCCAGGCCACGACCTCGACCACCTCGGGTGCATGCAACATGCCAATCTTGACCGCGTCCACGCCAATGTCGTCCACCACGGATTGGATTTGCGCCTTCAAGAAGGCCGGCGGCACCGCATGGATGCCTTGCACGCCCACCGTGTTTTGCGCGGTCAGGGCAGTGATGGCGGTCATGCCATAGCAGCCCAGCGCGGCAAAGGTTTTCAAGTCGGCCTGGATGCCCGCCCCCCCACCACTGTCAGAGCCGGCAATGGTGAGCACTCGTGTGTAACGGGGGGATGGGTTGACGGCGTGTTGAGGCATGACAAAGCGGGGATGAAGGGTGCGGGGCATTATCCAAAAAACACAACGCAGGGAGAGGCCTGAATGACCCAAGCAACTTGGAGCGTGGTGCTGGGCGCCGGTTTGATGGGGCGTTTGCTGGCGCACACGCTGGCGCGCGCCGGTCACCGCGTGGAAGTGCACGAAGCCCAGGGCGCCGACGCGCAAGGGGCGGCGGCCCATGTGGCAGCCGCCATGCTCGCGCCCTTGGCCGAGTCCGCCATCACCGAGCCCTCGGTGGTGCAGATGGGCGAGTACGCCATCCCGCGCTGGCAGACGCTCATCGGTGAACTGCCAGAGCCTGTGTTCTTTCAACGCAATGGCACGCTGATCGTGTGGCACCGGCAAGACCAAGCCGAGGCGCGTCGACTGGGTCAGCTCATCGCTCGCAACCAGCAACGCCTGCCCAGCTTGCCCGCGCCGCAGCCGCTCGACGATGTGGGCGTGCAAACCCACGAGCCGGCGCTGGCGCAACGCTTCGCGCAAGGCCTGTACCTGCCGGGCGAAGGCCAGCTCGACAACCGGCAATTGCTGTCGGCTCTATTGGCGTCGCTGCAACAGCAGGGCGTGGCGCTGCACTGGCACAGCCCGCGTGCGCCGCAAGACTTTCAACCCGGGGCCAGCGGCCAACCCGACTGGGTGTTTGACTGTCGGGGGCTGGGCAGCCGCACCGAATGGACACAACTGCGCGGTGTGCGCGGCGAGGTGGTGCGCTTGCATGCGCCCGAGGTCACGCTGCAACGCCCCACGCGCTTGATCCATCCGCGCTACCCGATCTACATCGCACCCAAGGAAAACCATGTCTTCGTCATCGGGGCCACCGAGATCGAGACCGAAGACCTCTCGCCCGCGAGCGTGCGCTCGACGTTGGAACTGCTCAGCGCGGCCTACACCGTGCACAGCGGCTTTGCCGAGGCGCGCATCCTCGAGGTGTTGACGCAAGCGCGGCCCACCCTGCCCGACAACCTGCCAGCCATTCAGGCGCTGTCGCCGCGCTGCCTGCAAATCAACGGCCTGTACCGACACGGTTTCATGATCTCGCCCGCCGTGCTCGATGCGGTCATGCAATGGGTGAACGAGGGTCAAACATCGCTTGCGGCAAAATTCGGCCTGCGTTTTGACCATGCCTGACCCCCACACCATCGACGTCTGGATCAACCAGACCCCGCACACCCTGCCCGCCGAGGCCACGCTGGCCGATGCGGTGCGTGTCAGCGGTGTGCAACCGCCGTTTGCGGCGGCGGTGAACCTGCAATTTGTGCCGCGCAGTCAGTATGCCCAGCAGCGTTTGCAGGCACAGGACCGCATCGAACTGATCTCTCCCGTCACGGGAGGCTGAAACCCATGAACCCGACCCACGACACCCCGCTGACGCTGTATGGCGAACACTTTGCGAGCCGACTGCTGCTGGGCACCTCGCGCTACCCGTCGCCGGCGGTTTTGCAACAAGCCATCGCCGTCGCGCAACCGGCCATGCTCACCGCGTCGCTGCGCCGCCAGACTGGCGGTGGCGAAACCTCGCAACAGTTCTGGAACTTGCTGCGCGACACGCAGGTGCCGGTGCTGCCCAACACCGCCGGGTGTCACAGTCTGCAAGAGGCCATCACCACCGCCGAGATGGCACGCGAGGTGTTCGAAACGGATTGGGTCAAACTCGAACTCATCGGCGACGACTACACGCTGCAACCCGACACGCTGAATCTGGTCGAAGCCGCGCGACGCCTCATCCAGTCGGGCTTCAAGGTGCTGCCCTACACCACCGACGACTTGGTGCTGTGCCAGCGCCTGGTCGATGTCGGCTGTCAGGCCGTGATGCCCTGGGCCGCGCCCATCGGCACCGGCAAAGGCCCCATCAACCCCTACGCCCTGCGCACGCTGCGCGAACGCCTGGAGGTGCCGCTCATCGTGGACGCGGGCCTGGGGCTGCCCTCGCACGCTTGCCAGGTCATGGAGTGGGGCTTTGACGCCGTGCTGCTCAACACCGCGGTGGCCCTGGCGCAAGACCCGGTGGTGATGGCGCGCGCATTTGCCGATGCGGTGGCCGCCGGACGCGCCGCGCACTTGGCAGGTGCCATGCAGGCGCAAGACATCGCGCAACCCAGCACCCCGGTGCTGGGCACGCCGTTTTGGCACCAAGCCTGACGCGCCGCGATTGCTCACCATGCACGCCCACGCCGACGCCCTGGCACGACACATCGTGCAGCACCACGCCCACCTGCGGGCGGGCGAAGCCTGTACCGAGGCGCAAGCAAGACATGATGACGACGAAGCCCTCGTTGCCACCTTGACGCGCACGCACGCCGAAGCGGCGCTGGCGGTGCTGCGCGCCAGCCGCCAACTGGGCTTTGTGGAAGAGGACGCGCCATGCCTCGCCCGCGCTTGGGTCGCGCAGTCGCAGCGCACGGGGCACTTTGACGCCACGCACTGGCCCGACGACGCGCAGGACTTCGGCCTGCCCGCACACCCGAGGGCCAAGGCCTTTGCGCCCTGCCCGCGCGAGCTGGGGCTCTACGCCGTGCTGCCCGACGCCGCCTGGGTGGCGCGCATGGCGCAGGCCGGCGTACCCACGTTGCAACTGCGCTTCAAGTCCGACGACCCCGCGGCCATCGAGCGCGAGGTGGAGGCCGCCGTGCGTGCGGTGCAAGGCACACCGGCGCGTCTGTTCATCAACGACCATTGGCGCATCGCCATCGATGCCGGCGCGTATGGCGTTCACCTCGGTCAGGAGGACATGGCCGACGCGCCGCTGGAACGCATCCGCGATGCCGGACTGCGATTGGGCCTGAGCACGCACGGCTATGCCGAAATGATCCGCGCCGATGCGGTCAGCCCCAGCTACATCGCGCTGGGTGCGGTCTTTCCCACCACCTTGAAACGCATGAAGACCGCGCCCCAAGGGCTGGGCCGTCTGCACGCCTATGCACGGCTGATGCGCCAGCATCCACTGGTGGCCATCGGTGGCATCGATCCCGCGCGCATCGCCGATGTGATGCACAGCGGTGTGGGCTCGATCGCGGTGGTGCGCGCCATCACGGCCGAGGCCGATCCCGAACGCGCCGCCCGCACCCTGCAAGATTTGATGCGTGCGGGCCGAGAGGCCTCAGAAAATCGCCTATAATCTTGGTCGTTGTTCCTCGATAGCTCAGTCGGTAGAGCGCCGGACTGTTAATCCGTAGGTCCCTGGTTCGAGCCCAGGTCGAGGAGCCAAAATCTAAACGGAATCAAGGGGTTACGCGAAAGCGTAGCCCCTTTTTCTTTGCCCAGCTCAAGCCTCGGGTTGGGCGATGTCGCCGCGATGTTCAATCAGCGGGATCAAGGCCGTTGCCCCCTTTGATGGCGCAGGGCTCTCGGCGGAGATGAAGAAAAATGAGACCGCCGGATTCGAGCGGTCGTTTATGAAAATAAAATTTCCAGGTTTAACCGGTCAAGTGAATTGTCAAACGAGGTGTTCATATCATGAGTAACGCGCACGAAGATCAACTACTGGAGTCCTACATCCAGCGGCAGGAACTGGCCGAGCAAATGCTGCCCATGCTCGGCAAGCTGTACCGCAACAACGGCGTCCTGATGCGCGTCTATGGTCGGGCCATCAACAACGTCAGCAGCGTTGACATCCTCAAGACCCATCGTTTTGCCCGTCAGTACACCGGAGAAGAACTGTCGATCCAGCACAGCTTTCAGTTGGTGCAGGCCATGGAAAGCCTTCAACTGGCTCCGGCACGCCTGGACCTGGGACGCCTGACGAACCAGTGGCTCTCCGAGGGCCAAAACCTCTCCGCCGTCGACTTCCTGCGCAAGGCGCTGTCGCCCATCGTCGGCCACAGCGAACCTTTGCTGAAAGAGCCGCGCGACATCGTCTTGTACGGTTTTGGGCGGATTGGCCGCTTGCTGGCGCGCCTGCTGATCGAGCGCACCGGCAAGGGCAACAAGATGCGCCTGCGCGCCATCGTGGTCCGCAAGGGCAAAGGCAACGACCTGGAAAAGCGCGCGGCTTTGCTGCGACGTGACTCTGTGCACGGCCCCTTCAATGGCTCCATTTCGGTGGACACCGAGAACTGCGGCATCGTGGCCAATGGCGTCTTCATCAAAGTGATTTATGGCGAAGGCCCCGACAAGATCGACTACCCATCGCTCGGCATCCACAACGCCATCGTGATCGACAACACCGGCTCGTGGCGAGATGAGGCTGGCCTGTCGCTGCACCTGCAGAGTCCCGGCGTTTCCCGCGTGCTGCTGACCGCCCCCGGCAAAGGCTCGCTCAAGAACATCGTGTATGGCATCAACAGCAACGACCTGTCCGATGACGACAAGATCGTCACGGCCGCCAGTTGCACGACCAACGCCATCGTGCCCGTTCTGAAGGCGGTCAACGACAAGTTCGGCATTGAGCATGGTCACGTCGAGACGGTGCACTCCTTCACCAACGACCAGAACCTGATCGACAACTACCACAAGGCCGATCGCCGCGGCCGCAGCGCACCGCTGAACATGGTGATCACCGAAACCGGTGCGGCCAAGGCGGTGGCCAAGGCACTGCCCGAGCTGGCGGGCAAGCTCACGGGCAATGCCATTCGCGTGCCCACCCCGAACGTCAGCATGGCGATCTTGAATTTGTCCTTGGGCACGGAAACCACCAAAGAGGCGATCAATGCCTACCTGCGTGACTGCGCCCTGAGCCCCGAGTACCAAGAACAGATTGATTTCACCAACTCCACCGAAATCGTCTCCAGCGACTTGGTGGGCTCGCGCCACGCCGGTGTCGTGGACTCGCAAGCCACCATCGCCAACGGTCGCAACGTGGTGCTCTACGTTTGGTACGACAACGAGTTCGGTTACAGCTGCCAAGTGGTGCGTCTGGCCCAGCAGATGGCCGGCATCCATTTCGCGTCGTTCCCGGCGTGACGGGCCTTGGGGTGATCTGAATCACCCCCTCACGCCCGTCTTGCACGGGTCGGAGCAAGCCCCTCAACAAAAAGCCCTTGGCGTGATCCAAGGGCTTTTTTGTTGGGGTGTCGTGAACCTCAATCCACCGAAGCCCCCGACTCTTTGATCACACGCGACCACTTCTGCGCCTCACTCTTCATCAGCGTCGCCATCTCCTCGGACGTGCTGGGCAGGGGCTCCAGGCCTGCGGTGGCAAAGCGCTCGCGCACATCGGCCGAGCGCAGCACCGCGGTGATGTCGGTGTTGAGGCGTTGCACCACCGCCGGCGGTGTCTGGGCCGGTGCCAGGATGCCAAACCAGCCCGCCGAGTCGTAACCGCGCAAGCCGGTTTCGTTGAGCGTGGGGATGTCGGGTGCCAGCGGTGAACGGTCCTTGCCCATCACCCCCAGCACCTTGACACGCCCGGACTTGATCTGCGCAGCCGCCGTGGTGATGTCGGCCACCGCCAGCTGTGTTTCTCCACCGATGACGGCCATGAGCGCTGGGCCACTGCCACGGTAAGGAATGTGCACGATGTGCACGCGCCCCATCGACTTGAGCAGCTCGCCCGAGAGGTGCATGGCCGTGCCATTGCCACCCGAGGCATAGCTCAGACGACCGGGCTGACCGCTGGCCATCTTGAGCACGTCCGCCACACTGGCCGCCGGCAAACTGGGATGGGCCAGCAACACGAAGGGGCTGGTGCCAAACAAGGTGATCGGGGCGAAGTCGCGTGCCGGGTCGTAGGGCAAGGACTTGTAGAGACTGGGATTCGCGGTCAGACCACCCGCCGAAGCCAGCACGATGGTGTAACCGTCGGCCGGTGACTTGGCCACCAGGTCCAGCCCCACACCCCCGCCCGCGCCAGGGCGGTTGTCGACGACCACGGGTTGGCCCAGCCGCTCGGCCAGGCGCGGTGCCACGATGCGCGCGGCCGCATCGCTGCTGCCGCCCGGTGGGAACGTCACCACCAACCGAATCGGCTTGGTTGGCCACTCCTGCGCCATCGCGGTCAGGCTCAGCAGGGCCATCCCCAGAGCCACTGTCACACGTCGCCATGCTTGCATCTTGTTCTCCTGGTGTGGGTTATGTCGCGCCGCGTTCACAGACGGAAGATCCGCTCGGCGTTGGTTTGAAAAAACATCTTCTTCTGTTCCGGCGTGAGCGGCAGGGCATCCATGGCGCTCACCTCCTCGGCCACGTACTGGTAGGGATAGTCCATGGCGTACATCACGCGGTCGTGCCCCATCTGCTCTTGCACAAAGCGAATGGCCGGCGCCCAGGGCATGCCGCTGGTGGTGTAGTAGAAGTTTTCACGCAGGTAGTCGCTGGGCTTGCGTTGCAGCGGCTGCGCGCCGGGGCTGCGACCCGAACGCACGATGCCCGCGTGCATGAAGTCGATGCGGTAGAGCCAAAACGGCAGCCCCTCGCCCAGATGGCCCAACACGATCTTGAGTTTGGGGAAACGGTCGAACACGCCCCCCACGATAAGCCGCAAGGTGTGCAAGCCGGTCTCGGCAGCGAAGCCGAAGATGGCGGCATCCAGACAGCGCGACAAAAAGGGCTCCACCATTTGCGGTGACGGCGTGTTGGGGTGGATGTACAGCGGCACATCCAGCGCCTCACAGGCTTCGAAGATGGGATAGAAAAATTCGTCGTCCATGTAACGGCCCTGGGTGTGCGAATTCACCAGCGCCCCCTTGAGCCCCAGACGTTGCACCGAACGCTCAATCTCCTTGGCCGCCTCATGCGGTGCGTGCGGGGCAAACGCGGCCAAGCCACTGAAGCGCGTCGGGTGCCTTGCGATCGTCTCGGCCAATTGGTCGTTGCTGCTGGCGGCCAGGGCACAGGCCTCTTGCGGTTCGAACATCTGCACACCGGGGCTGGTGAGCATGAGCAACTGCATGTCGATGCCGGTGGCGTCCATGTCGGCCAGACGGCGCTCACCCATGTCTTGAATCCTCTCAAACAAGTCCCGCGCGCGCTGCGAGGGGCTGCGCCCGAAAAATCCCCACAGGCTTTGAAAGCCCGGGTCGCCGTGGTCGCCACGATCCAGCAGGTCTTGATAGCGCTGCATGAGTTCGGTGGTGATCCAGCCCTCCTCTGCTGCGATGCGTTTGTAGCCACGGTGGTCTGCGGTGTCCAAGGTGTTGTCTCCTGTCGTTGTTCGTGGGCACGGATTGCAGCGCAAACGCGGCCGTTTGTAAATCAAATGCAGGACGCCCCGGCGCGGGTCGCCCGCGCGTTGGCCCCAACGGATGCGATACACTGCGCCCCTGTCAGGAGAGAGCCGCCGCCCACTGGGCCAGGCCACCGAAGGCGCAGGCGTCGATGCACGCTGAACGCTCAGGTACCCAGGACTGACAAACGTCTGCCCAGTGCAGACGACACCTCACTGGAGAGAGAAAGCGGCCCCAGCGGTCAGACTTTCCACCGAAGGCGCAACCCGCAGGACCCTCCGTCCCCGGCGAATCGCTCAGGTAAAGCGGACAGCGAGGGCAGCCACGGCTTCGGTCGTGATGTGTTTTGCCCTTGGAGTGACCCGATGTCCGACGCACAAGCTCTCGCCCTCACCCCGCTCAACGCCCTGCACCTCGAACTCGGTGCACGCATGGTGCCCTTTGCCGGCTACAGCATGCCGGTGCAATACCCCAGCGGACTGGTGGCCGAACACCACCACACGCGCCAGGCCGCTGGCTTGTTCGACGTCTCGCACATGGGCCAGTTGCGCCTGGTGGGCCCCGACGCCGCTGCCGCTTTTGAGACCCTGATGCCGGTCGACGTGATCGGTCTGGGCGTGGGCAAGCAGCGCTATGGCCTGCTGCTCAACGAACAGGGCGGCATCCTCGACGACCTGATGTTTGTGAACCGGGGCGACGATCTGTTCGTGGTCGTCAACGGCGCTTGCAAGCACGAGGACATCGCCCACATTCAGGCGCGCATCGGTTCGCGTTGCCAAGTCATCCCCATGCCCGAGCGCGCATTGCTGGCGCTGCAAGGACCGCAAGCGGTGTTGGCCCTGCAACGCCTGGTGCCCGGCGTCGAGTCACTGGTGTTCATGACCGGCGGTGCTTACCGCTGGCAATCGAACGAGCTCTTCATCACCCGCAGTGGCTACACCGGCGAAGACGGCTTCGAGATCTCGATCCACCAAGACGCCGCCGACGCCTTCGCCCGTGCGCTGCTGGCGCAGCCCGAAGTCAAGCCCATTGGCCTGGGTGCGCGCAACTCGTTGCGGCTCGAAGCTGGCCTGTGCCTGTATGGTGCCGACATCGACACCACCACCACGCCGGTGCAGGCCCAGCTCAACTGGGCGATGCAAAAGGTGCGCCGCACGGGCGGTGCACGCGCCGGCGGGTTCCTCGGCGCCGACACCGTGCTGGCGCAACTCGATAGCCGCCAGCCCGTCGTGCGTCAGCGCGTGGGACTCATCGCCCAAGAGCGTGTGCCCGTGCGCGAACACGTCACGCTGCACGACGCAGCGGGCCAGCCCATCGGCGAAGTCACCAGCGGCTTGCTCAGCCCCACACTGAACCAACCCATCGCGCTGGGCTATGTGGCCAGCAGCCATGCCAGCGTGGGCACCGAGGTCCACGCCCTGGTGCGCGGCAAGGCCGTGCCCATGCGCGTCGTCGCCCTGCCCTTTGTGGCCAACCGTTACCACCGGGGCTGAGCCCCATTTTTCTACCGCACGTTTCAGGAGACACCCCCATGACCATCCGCTACACCGAAGAACACGAATGGGTTCGCATCGAAGGTGACATCGCCGTTGTCGGCATCACGAACCACGCGCAAGACACGCTGGGTGACGTGGTGTTCGTTGAGCTGCCAGAAGTTGGTAAGACCTACGCTGCCAAAGACGTGGCCGGTGTGGTCGAGTCGGTCAAGGCCGCTGCCGATGTGTACATGCCCCTCACCGGCGAGATCACGGAAGTCAACGACGCCCTCAGCGCCGATCCCTCCGTCATCAACCAAGACCCGCAAGGCGCGGGCTGGTTCTTCAAGGTGCGCCTGAGCAACGCCGCTGACTTCGACGCGCTGATGGACGAAGCCGCTTACCTCAACCTCGTCGGTCAGTGACCGGTCCTTGCAGGAGCATTGGATGTCTGCGCCCCTCGCTTTGCGTGAATTGGAAAACCCCACCGAGTTCGTCCCCCGCCACATCGGCCTGAGTGCGCGCGACGAAGCCCACATGCTGTCGGTCATCGGAGAAGCCTCGCGCGAGGCGTTGGTGGCGTCGATCGTGCCGCGCTCGATTGCGCGCCAGCAGCCCATGCACCTGCCCGCACCGTTGGGTGAAGCGCAAGCGCTCGACGAGTTGCGCCAGATCGCGCGCAAGAACGCGCTGTTCAAGAGCTTCATCGGTCAAGGCTATTACGGCACGCACACACCCACCGTCATCCTGCGCAACATCTTGGAAAACCCGTCCTGGTACACCGCCTACACGCCGTACCAGGCCGAGATCAGCCAGGGCCGCATGGAGGCACTGGTCAACTTCCAGACCCTGGTCTGTGACCTCACGGGCATGGCCATCGCCAACGCCTCGATGCTGGACGAAGCCACCGCCGCCGCCGAGGCCATGACCTTGGCCAAGCGTTGCGTGAAGGCCAAGGGCCAGACGCTGCTGGTCAGCGCCGACGTGCACCCGCAGACCCTGGAGGTGCTGGCCACGCGTGCGGCACCGCTGGGCATTGAACTGCAAACCCTGCACAGCGCGCAGGATTGGTCACAGGCCTTGGCCGGTGACCACTACTTCGCAGCCCTGGTGCAATACCCCGCCAGCAGCGGTCAGCTGCTCGACGCCAGCGGCCTGGCCGAGGCCGTGCATGCCAAGCAGGCCGCACTGATCGTCGCCACCGATCTGCTGGCCCTGACCCTGCTCAAGACGCCGGGCGAGATGGGTGCCGACATCGCGGTGGGCAACGCCCAACGCTTGGGCATGCCCATGGGTGCCGGCGGTCCGCATGCGGCTTTCCTCGCCTGCCGGGACGACTACAAACGCTCCATGCCCGGGCGTTTGGTCGGTGCCAGCATCGACGCCCAAGGGCAACCCGCGTTTCGTCTGGCGCTGCAAACGCGCGAGCAACACATCCGCCGCGAAAAGGCCACCTCCAACATCTGCACCGCGCAGGTCCTGCCCGCCATCGTGGCCAGCATGTACGCGGTCTACCACGGGCCCGACGGCCTCACACGCATCGCGCAACGCGTCGCCAGTTACACCGCCGCACTGGCTCAGGGCCTGCAATCGCTCGGGGCTTCGCTCTTGCACAACACCGCGTTCGACACCTTGACGCTGGACTTGGGCAGCGCCGCCGCTGCCGACGCGGTGCACGCCCAAGCCGTCGCCCAACAAATCAACCTGCGCCGCTACAGCGAAGGCCGCGCGGGCTTTGTCGGCATCAGCCTGGACGAGACCACCACGCGCGAAGACATCGTCCGGCTGTGGCGTCTGTTCGCGCCGAGCGCGCAAAAGCTGCCCTCGTTCGAGTCGTTCGAAGCGGGTGTCGCACCGCTGATCCCCGACGACCTGCGCCGCAAGAGCGCGTTTCTGACGCACCCCGTGTTCCACCGCCATCGCTCCGAGACCGGCATGCTGCGCTACATCCGCCGCCTCTCCGACAAGGACCTGGCGCTGGACCGCAGCATGATCCCGCTGGGCTCGTGCACCATGAAGCTCAACGCCACCAGCGAGATGATCCCCATCACCTGGCCCGAGTTCGCGCAGCCGCACCCGTTCGCGCCGATGTCGCAGTTGCAGGGCTATGTCGAGCTGGACGCACAACTGCGCCAGTGGCTGTGCGAGGCCACGGGCTACAGCGGCATCAGCCTGCAACCCAACGCCGGCAGCCAAGGCGAATACGCCGGCTTGCTGGTCATCCAGGCCTGGCACCGCGCACGCGGTCAGGGGCATCGCAACATCTGCCTCATCCCGTCCAGCGCCCACGGCACCAACCCGGCCAGCGCGCAAATGGCGGGCATGCAGGTGGTGGTGACGCAGTGCGATGCCCAAGGCAACGTTGACCTCGCGGACCTCGAAGCGAAGTGCCAGCAACACAGCGAGCACCTCGCCGCCGTGATGATCACCTACCCCAGCACGCACGGCGTGTTCGAAACGGGCGTCAAGCAACTGTGCGAGATCGTGCACCGCCACGGCGGTCGCGTGTACGTGGACGGCGCCAACATGAACGCCCTGGTCGGCGTGGCCGCGCCGGGTGAGTTCGGCGGCGATGTCAGCCACCTCAACCTGCACAAAACCTTTTGCATCCCGCACGGCGGTGGTGGCCCGGGCGTCGGTCCGGTCTGCGTGGTCGAAGACCTGGTGCCCTACCTGCCGGGGCATGCGACCGCCGGTTTGCCCGTCAACGGCGTGGGTGCCATCTCGGCCGCGCCCTGGGGCAATGCCGCCGTGCTGCCCATCAGCTGGATGTATTGCCGCATGATGGGCGCCGACGGTCTGCGCCAAGCCACCGAGAGCGCCATTCTGTCGGCCAACTACATCAGCCGTGCACTGGCAGCGCACTACCCCACGCTTTACGCCAGCGACAACGGCCATGTGGCGCACGAATGCATCCTCGACCTGCGCCACTTCAAGGACACCTGCGGCGTCATGGCCGAGGACGTGGCCAAGCGCCTGATGGACTACGGCTTTCACGCCCCCACGCTGTCCTTCCCCGTGCCCAACACCTTGATGGTGGAACCCACCGAGAGCGAAACGCGCGAGGAGATCGACCGCTTCATCGCCGCCATGGTGGCGATCCGCGAGGAGATCCGCCAGATCGAGAACGGCGTCTGGCCGCGCGAGGACAACCCGCTCAAGAACGCGCCGCACACGGCGGCCATGCTGCTCGACAGCGACTGGTCGCATCCGTACTCGCGCGAGGTGGCCGCTGCCAGCGCCCATCTACCCGCTGGTGCGGTGAAGTACTTCCCGCCCGTGGCCCGCGTCGACAACGTGCACGGCGATCGCCACCTGTTTTGCAGCTGCCTGCCCGTGGCCGAGTACGAGAGCGTCGAGGCTGCCGAGCCGGTGGCCGCGTGAACAGCCTGCAAGCCCTCGGTCAACACGGCCTGATCGGTCTGGAGATCGTGGGCACAGCGGCGTTCGCGCTCTCGGGCGTGATCCAGGCCATGCAGAAGAAGATGGACATGGTCGGCGTCTGCGTGTGTGGTTTTCTGGCTGCGTTTGGCGGCGGCACCTTGCGCGATGTGCTGATCGACCGCCGGCCCTTCTTCTGGGTCGAGCAGCAATCGATGCTGATCGGCGTGCTGGTGTTGTGCGTGGTCTGCGCCAGCTTGCTGCGCCAGCACCACCTCGATCAAAGTCGCAAGCTGCTGCTGGTGCCCGATGCCATCGGCCTGGGTCTGTTCAGCGCCACCGGCGTGCACCTGGCATGGTCACTGGGTTTGCCGCCCATCGTGGCGGTGCTGATGGGCGTGGTCACCGCCACCTTTGGCGGCGTGCTGCGCGATCTGGCAGGCAACGAAATCCCGCGCCTGTTTCGCGACCATCGGCCCTATGCGGTGTGTGCCCTCGCCGGTGGCGTGGTCTATGCCGGACTGAGCGCGCTGCATTTGCCCGATCCCTTGCCCATCACGGCCTGCGCCGTCATCACCGTGGTCCTGCGAATCTTGAGCGTGTGGCGCAACTGGACGCTGCCCGCGCTGCGTTTGCACTGAGCGACCGCACAGCAGGAGATCTGCGCCGACCGCCGGACGCTGTGCGCCCAGCGCGCCGCGTGTGCCTCAACCCGATGCAGCGGACCAAGCCTGCAAGCAGCGCGCGACCGGACCCGTTGCATCGGTCAGGTGATCGAGCACCGAAAAATGATCGGCCCCAGCCACCGACACCACCTGGGTGGCATGGCCTTGCGATTTCCAGGCCTCGGCCATGGCTTGCGTCTGCGCATGAAAGGCTGGGGTCTCGGTTTCGCCCAGCACAAACAGCGCAGGAGCCACACCGGCACGCACCCGCCCATGCGGTGAGCACGCCTCGGCCGTGGCGTCATCGAGTTGCAGCCGCACATTGAGCGAGGTCTGCACCAGCGGGCGCAGATCGAACACACCGCTGATGCCGATGACGCCGGCCATGCGCGCCTCGCTCGCCGCCGCAGCCTGCAGGGCCACTTCCACCGCCAGGTGCGCACCCGCTGAATGACCGCACAGCACACTGGGACCCGACACACCGCGCGCGGCTTGTCGGGCCATCACCGAGCCCCATGCCCGCCGGGCACTGCGCACGATGTCGGCCACCCCCACCTCAGGGCACAAGGGGTAGTTGATGAGCGCCACATCCCAGCCCAGGGCGTTGAAGCGCGGGGCCAAGAACCGAAACTGCGCCTTGTCCCGCGTCTGCCAATAGCCCGCGTGCCAATACACCAGCGTGCCGCGCGAAGGGCCATCGGCGGGACGCGTGTCGAACACCTCGCGCGGGTGCTCGCCATAGGGCACATCGAGCGACCAGTGGGGCAAACGCAAGGCTTGCTCATTGCGCCGCTCGAAGTCTTGAAACAAGGCCGCGAAGCTGTCGCGCATCTGGCCGCTGAGGTATTGAAATTCGGGCAAGGACGCATCCATGGCAAAGACCTCACAGCAACAAGGAGGGCATGCTATCGCCCGCCGATGCGAGGCCGCTGTCCCGCGTGCGCGCATGTCGGGGGAAACCCCCAATTCAGTCAAGAGGTGCGCGCCCCAGAATCCGGCTGTTCATCCGTCCTGTCGATTTTTTCAAGGAGTACTGAATGAAGAAACTTCGCCTGGCCTGCCTGGTGGCTGCCGCTCTCGCCGCCGTCGGCACCTCTGCCATCGGACAGCCTGCTGCCAAGATCAAGATCGGTCTGGTCAGCACCCTCTCTGGGCCCAACAGCGCGCTGGGCGAAGACATCCGCGACGCGTTCAACCTCGCCATCAAGCTCAACGACGGCAAGCTCGGCGGCGTCCCGGTGGAGGTGCTGGTGGGTGACGATCAATTCAAGCCCGATGTGGGCAAGCAGTTGTTCGAGCGCATGGTCAAGCGCGACAAGGTGGACCTGATGACCGGGGTGGTGTTCTCCAACATCATGCTCGCTGGCCTGCCCGAGGCGGTCAACGAGAAGGTGTTCTACATCAGCCCCAACGCCGCGCCTTCGCCGTTGGCCGGCAAGGACTGCAACCCGTATTTCTTCGTCGCTTCCTGGCCCAACGACGCCTACCACGAGATGGCCGGCCAACACGCCACCACCAAAGGCTACAAGTCCGCTTACCTGCTGGCCCCCAACTACCAAGCGGGCAAGGATTCGCTGGCGGGCTTCAAGCGTTTCTACAAAGGCAACGTGCTCAACGAGGTCTACACCAAGCTGGGCCAACTCGATTACTCGGCCGAGCTGGCCGAGATCCGTGCCGCCAAGCCCGAGGTCATGTACGCCTTCCTCCCCGGTGGCATGGGGGTGAATTTCATCAAGCAGTTCGTGGCGGCCGGTTTGAACAAGGACACGCGTTTGCTGCTGCCGGGCTTTGGTGCCGACCAGGACATCAGCCGCTCGGTGGGCGACGTGATGCTGGGCATCAACGACACCGCCCACTGGGCCATCGATTTGAACAACGCCGCCAACAAGAAGTTTGTGGCCGAGTTCGAGAAGGCCTACAAGCGCCTGCCCTCGGTGTACGCGGCCCAGGGCTATGACACCGCCCTCATCATGGATGCCGCCATCCGCGGGGCCAAAGGCAACATCACTGACAAGGATGCGCTGCGCCAACAACTGCAGAACGTCAAGTTCGACTCGGTGCGCGGTGCGTTCAAGTTCAACACCAACCACTACCCCATCCAGAACTACTACCTGCGCGAAGTCAAGAAAGACGCGCAAGGCCGTCTGGTGAACGTGCTGGCATCGACGCAGCCGATTGCCGCCAACCACGGCGATGCCTACGTGCAGGAATGCAGCATGCGCTGATCGCCTCGCCGGCCCCACCCTGCGGCCCTTGAGCCGCAGGTTTTTCTTCGCTCCCCACGAGTTCTCGCATGTCCTGGATCCTGTATCTGGAGCAGTCCCTCAACGGTCTGCAATTTGGTTTGATGCTGTTTCTGCTGGCCTCGGGTCTGACCCTGGTGTTTGGCATCATGGACATGATCAATCTGGCACACGGTGCGCTGTACATGGTCGGCGCTTTTCTGGCCGCCTGGCTGGCGCAGCTCACGCAGTCGTTCTGGCTCGGTGTGCTGCTGGCCATTCCCCTGACCGCGCTGTTTGGCATGCTGATGGAATCCAGCCTGCTGCGAACGCTGTACGCACGCGACCACATGTCGCAGGTGCTGGCCACCTTCTCGCTGATGCTCATCATCAACGAGGCCACGCGCATGATCTGGGGCACCGACCTGTCCTTCATGCCGCCCGCCGCGCTGTCGGGGCCAGTGGAGTTGCTGCCAGGTCTGTACTACCCGAGCTATCGCCTGGTCATCATCGCGGTGGGCTTGGTCATCGCGGGCCTGTTGTATCTGGCGGTGACGCGCACCCGCATGGGGGCCTGGGTGCGTGCCGGTGCTTCCAACCGCGAGATGGCCATGGCCATGGGCATCCACATCCAGCGCTTGTTCACCCTGGTGTTTGGTCTGGGCGCGGCCTTGTGCGCGGTGGCCGGTGCGATGCTGGGGCCTTTGATGGCGGTTCAAGTGGGCATGGGTGAGAGCATCTTGATCCTGGCCTTTGTGGTCATCGTCATCGGCGGCATTGGCTCCATCTGGGGCGCCTTCGTTGGCTCGCTGCTGGTGGGCTTTGTCGACACCTTTGGTCGCACCTTGCTGCCCGCGCTGTTTCGTGAAATCTTTCCGCCGCAGGTGGCGGGCGCGGCGGGCCCGGCTGCCGCGTCCATCATGGTCTACCTGCTGATGGCGGTGGTGTTGTTTGTTCGGCCCCAGGGCCTGTTTGCCCGTCGCTGAACCATGCGCCAAGGACCGTCTCCCGCTTCCGCCATTCCCGCAGCCGCGTCGATCCCCGTGTGGCTGGCGGTGATCGCTGCCGCCGTGGGCCTGGGTGTGTGGATGCACAGCCAGGGCCTGGGCTACTACCTGTCCATGCTCAGCCGCATGATGATCTTCGGCCTGGCCGCGTGCAGCCTCAACCTGATTCTGGGTTACGGCGGCCTGGTGTCATTTGGTCACGCCGCCTACCTGGGCATTGGTGCCTACACCGTGGGCATCCTCATCACCGAGGGCATGCCCAATGGCTGGCTGGGCTTTGCTTTGGCCATGGGCATCTCGGCGCTGATGGCCTGGGGCATTGGTGCCATCTCGCTGCGCACCAAGGGCGTGTACTTCATCATGATCACGCTGGCCTTTGCGCAAATGCTGTTCTACCTGGTGAACTCGATCAAGGCCTACGGCGGCGACGAAGGTTTGAACATCAAGGTGCGTTCGGACTTCGGTCTGGGCATCGACCTCAAAAACGACCTGCACTTTTACCTGCTGGTGTTGCTGTGTCTGGTGCTGAGCTTGGCCTTCATCCACAAGCTCATGCGCTCGCGCCTGGGTCGTGTGGTGCTGGCGCAGCGCGACGACGACATCCGCACCGAAGCGCTGGGCTATCCCGTCTACCGTTACCAGTTGATCTTGTTCGTCATCGCCGGTGCGCTGGGCGGGCTGGCCGGAGCGTTGATGGTCAACCAGCAAAACTACGTCAACCCCAATCTGATGCACTGGACCGAGTCGGGCGTGCTGATGATCATGGTCATCCTCGGCGGCGTCGGCACGCTCAGTGGCGGCCTGTGGGGTGCCCTGCTGCTGCTGAGTCTGCAAGACGGCATGGCCGAGTTCACGCCGCACTGGCAGTTCTATGTGGGCTGGGTGCTGCTGGCAGTCATCTTGCTCGCGCCCAAGGGCTTGTCCAGCGTGAGCGCCCTGTGGTCGCGTGCCGAAAAATCAGGAGCCTCGTCATGAGCCGCGAGCCCACCCTGCCCGTGCTGGATGTGCGCGCACTGGTCAAATCCTTCGGTGCCCTGCGCGCCACCGACCATGTGTCGCTGCAAGTTCACCCGGGCGAAATCCATGCACTGATCGGTCCCAACGGCGCGGGCAAGACCACCTTGGTGGCACAGCTCTCCGGACAACTGTCGCCCGACGAGGGGCAGATCGCCTTTCGAGGCCAAGACATCACCGCACTGGCACCGCACGCCCGCGTCGACTTGGGGTTGGTGCGTTCGTTCCAGATCACGCGCTTGTTCAAATCGTTTTCGGTGCTCGACAACGTGGCGCTGGCGGTGCAATCGCGCCAAGCGCAGCGGGCCTCGTTCTGGCGCGCCGTCGCGCAAGACCACGCCGTGTATGCCCAGGCCGCCGCCGTGTTGGACGAAGTGGGCCTGAGCGCCTGCGCCGACCAACTGGCCTCCGCCCTGTCGCATGGCGAGCGGCGCGTGCTGGAGCTGGCCCTGGCCTTGGCCACCGAGCCGCAACTGCTCTTGCTGGACGAGCCCATGGCCGGCACCGGCCCCGATGAGTCGGCGCGCATCGTCGAGTTGATCGAGTCGCTGCGCCGCGACAAACACATGGCCATCTTGCTCGTCGAACACGACATGGAGGCGGTGTTCCGGCTCGCCGACCGCATCTCGGTGCTGGTCAATGGCGCGGTGATCGCCAGCGGCACGCCCGACGCCATTCGCCAAGACGCACAGGTGCGCGCGGCCTACCTGGGTGACGAGGTGATCGCATGAGCGCGCCGCTGTTGGAGGTGCAAGGCCTGCACGCCGCTTATGGCAATAGCCAGGTGCTGTTTGACATCCATGCCCAGGTGCAACCGGGGGAAGTCATCGGCCTGCTCGGGCGCAACGGCATGGGCAAGACCACGCTGATCCGCAGCATCATTGGCCTCAAGCCCATCCAATCGGGCGCGGTGCGCTTTGACGGTCAGCCCGTGCACGCGCGTCGCCCCGACGAGATCGCGCGCCTGGGCGTGGCGGTGGTGCCTGAGGGGCGGCAGGTGTTTCCCAACTTGAGCGTCGAAGAACACCTGAGCGCGTTCGTGAACCGCCGCCATGCCACGGGCACGGTGTGGACGCCCGAGACCGTGTACGAACTCTTTCCGCGTCTGGCCGAACGCAAGAACAACATGGGCCACCAACTCTCCGGCGGCGAACAGCAGATGCTGGCCATCGGCCGCGCTTTGGTGACCAACCCACGCTTGCTGATCTTCGACGAGGCCACCGAGGGCCTGGCCCCACTGATCCGCGAAGAGATCTGGCGCTGCATCGAACGGCTGCGGCAGATGGGACAAACGCTGATCGTGGTCGACAAGTACGTGAGCCGTCTGGTGCGGCTGGCGGACCGCCACATCATTCTGGAAAAAGGCCGCGTCGCCTGGCACGGCAGTTCCAGCGAACTCGCCGACGACACCAGCCTGTGGCACCGCTACCTGGGCGTGTGAGCCCTGCTGGGCACCGAAGGCTCAGAACTGCTGCTCGGCCACGCTGCGCAGGCACTCCATCACAAAGCGACTCGCCGGACTGAGCGCTCCCTGCCGGCGGCGCGTCAGGCCCACCGCCCGCACCCACTCCACCCCACTCACGGGCAAGGCCCGCAACTGGCGCGCGCGCTCCTCCCAATGGAACAGCTCGCGCGGGATGAAGGTCAGCGCGTCGGACTGCATCACCAAGGACTTCATCAGCACCGTGGAGGTGGTCTCCACCCAAGCGGTGGGCGGGTTGATGCCGTGGCCGCGAAAGTAATCGTCAAAGGCCTGGCGCTCCAGCTCGCGCTGGCGTGGCAACACCCACAACTGTTGCGCGAGTTGCGCGGGGCTGATCTGGCGCAGGCGCGCCAACGGGTGATCGGCGCGCGCCACCACCACCGCGCTTTCGGTGAACAGCGTTTCGTGCAACAGGTCGGGGTCTTGCGTGCGCCCGGGCACCGACGACAACGCAAAGTCCACGTCGCCCTGTTTGACCGCCGGCATCAGCGATTCGTTCAGGCCGTACAACACGGTGACGCGCAACTCGGGCCGCCCCTGCTGCACGCGGTTGAGCGCCATGGGCAACAAGCGCGTCGCTTCGGTCGGACCGCAGCCCAGGATCACGTGACCGTGCTGCGCGCCCTTGAGCGCCTCGATCTCACCCAGCGCATGGCGAAACTCGGCCTCCACCACTTGTCCGTGGTAACGCAGCGCCTCACCAAACGCGGTGGCCACCACACCAAAGCGGCCGCGCTCGATCAGCGGCACACCCAGTTGTTGCTCGAGGGCGCGAATGCTTTTGGAGAGCGCCGGCTGCGACACGCCCAGCTCCGCCGCCGCCTCGGTCAAGCTGCCGCAGCGCACCGCCGCCAGAAAGAACTGCACTTTTCGGTGATCCATAACCCATGGTAATGGAAATGACCGCCCAGGTTGTTGTGCGAAAAGCATCAGGCTTGATAAATTCAAGTCTGAAATTTTTCACCACCACCCCAAGGAGTGTTCATGCCCCAACTCGACCTGGACCATCTGGTCCAACCCGATCGCGTGCACCGCACGGTCTACACCGACCAGGAAATCTTCGACCAGGAGATGGAACACATCTTCGAAACCACCTGGGTCTATTGCGGCCATGAGTCGCAAGTCAAAGAAACCGGCCAGTTCCAGACGCTGCAAATCGGCCGCCAGCCCATGGTGATGGTGCGCGCCAAGGACGGCCAGATCCATGTGCTGTACAACCGCTGCCCGCACCGGGGCGTGCAACTGTGTGGCAGCCACACGGGCAACACCGGCAGCGGCTTTGTCTGTCCCTACCACGCCTGGAGTTTTCACCTCGACGGCAAGGTGCGCGCCATCCCGCTGATGCAGGGCTATGACGGCACACGCCTGAGCACCGACGACCCCGACTGCAGCATGACCCGCGCCGCGCGCGTGGACAGCTATCGCGGCTTCGTGTTCGCCAGCTTGAGCCCCACCGGCCCGAGCCTGCTCGAATTCCTGGGCGACGCCAAGGTGGCCTTTGACGACATGTGCGACCGCGCCCCCGAGGGCGAAGTCGAGGTGGTGCCCGTCTGCCACCGCGTGGTACAGCACTCGAACTGGAAGTTCTTCATGGAGAACCAGCTCGACGCCCTGCACCCCTCGGTCACCCACCAGTCGACCGGCGTGTCGGCGCGCCGGGTGGAAAAGCGCTTGAAAGAGACCGAAGGCGGTGCCCCGCTGCACTTTCACTACCTGTCCACCTTTGCCTCCAGCTTCGACCAATGGGACTCGGTGCAAACCGTCAACTTCCCGCATGGCCACGGCATCCTCAAGGCCTACATGGGTTTGCGCCCGTCAGACCCGGACACGCAGGAGTACGAAGCCCTGATGCGCAAGGCCTACGGCCCCGAGAAGACGGAAGAGTTCCTCTCGCGCAGCATCCACCATGTGCTGATCTACCCCTACCTGTCCGTGCAGTCGCCGCTGCAACAAATCCGCTGCCTGCGCCCGCTCGGTCCGGACAAGACCTTGTCGGAGATCTGGCACTTCCGCCTCAAAGGTGCACCCGAAGCGATTTACCGCCGCGCCATGTGGTACTTCAACCTCGTCAACTCACCGGCCACCATGATCAACGCCGACGATCTGGAGAACTGGACGCGCGGGCAATGGGGCCTGCAATCCAAGGGCAACGATTGGGTGAGCTTTCACCGCAACATGGGTGGCGACACCGAACGCGATGGCATCACCTACTCCAACAACGGCACCTCCGAAGTGGTGATGCGCAACCAGTTCAAGGCCTGGCGCAACTACATGCAGGCCGCCCAGCACCAAACCGCCCAACCGCGCTGAACCCAGGAGCACCCTCATGGCACAAACCGAAGTCAAACAAGCCCTCGGCACCGGCGTGGTGATCGAGGCCGTTCAGTCGCTCACGGGCGCCGAATCCATCGCGCCCGACCACATGGGCCGCAGCCGCGTCAGCGCGGTCGGCTACATCCCCAAGAGCCTGCCCGTCGATGCTGCGCTGCTGCGCGACATCCAGGTGCGGCTCACCCAACAGGCCGCCATGCTCGACGCGCGTCGCTGGAACGAGTGGATGGAACTCTTCACCGACGACGGCGTCTACTGGATGCCCGCCTCACCCGAACAAACCGATCACGTCTCGCAACCCTCGATCTTTGCGGAAGACCGTTTGTTGATGGAAGTGCGCGCGGCCCGACTGCTGCACCCCAACGCCTGGTCACAGGCCGCGCACTGGGCCACGCAGCACCTGCTCGGCACGACCCTGGTGGAGCAGATGCAGGGCGGTGACCTCTGGACCTGGACCCCGTTCCAGATGATGGAGGTGCGACGCGACCGCGTGCGCCACTTCGGCGGCAGCTATCGCCATCACCTGGTGCGCCAAGGCAGCGGCTGGAAAATCCGCCTGCAACGTGTGGACATGTTCAATGCACAAGCCAGTTACGATTACGTGATCCAAGCTTGGGTTTGAAGTCCTCATGTGGAAACCTGCCGAACGCATCCGCTTTGTCCCCGCCCGGGGCCATGTGCCCACCCAGCAGGAGGCGCAGGCCTCCCGCCTCTTCAGCCCAGTCCAGCTCGGCCCACTGAGCCTGCGGCATCGCACCTGGGTGCCGGCCATGGTGCCGTGGCGCTCCAACGAAGAGGGCGAGGTCACCGAGGATGTGATCGCGTGGTACGCGCGCTTCGCGCAGGGCCAGCCTGGGGCCATCGTCATCGAGGCCACCGGCATTCGCGATGTGCCCAGCGGCCCGTTGCTGCGCATCGGTGACGACCGCTTCGTCGACGGGCTGCGGCGTCTGACACGCGCGGTGCACGAGGCCAGCGGCGGCCACACCTGCTTGCTGATCCAGCTCATCGACTTTTTGCGCATCCGCCGCCGCCCCGAGCCCCAGGTGTTCTTCGAGCGCCACCTCGAACTCACGCCCGAACTGCTGGCGCGCGCCGGCCTGCAAGACACGCCGCCCGAGGTGGCGCGTCAAGTGCTGTTCGAGCAAGGTGCCGATGCGTGGCAACAACTCTTGAGCCAACGCGATTGGGAAAGCCTGCAATACGGTGCACGCGAACAGGTCAACGACCTGCACCTGCCGCACATCCGCCGCCTGCCCGACGAGCTGCCCGGCCTGTTCGCCGCAGCAGCCACGCGCGCGCGCGACGCCGGTTTCGATGGTGTCGAGCTGCACTACGCGCACGCCTACACAATGGCCTCGTTCCTGTCGGCCACCAATCAGCGCGACGACGGCTATGGCGGCTCGCGCGAGGCCCGCGTGCGCCTGCCGCTGCAGGTCTATGACGCGGTGCGCAGCGCCGTCGGGCGCGACTACGCCGTGGGCTGCCGCTTCTTGGCAGAAGAATGCATCGACGGTGGCAGCACGCTCGACGACAGCCTGTGGTACGGCGTGCAGTTTGCGCGCGCCGGCATGGACTTCCTCTCCACCAGTCGGGGCGGCAAGTTCGACGATGCCAAGCAACCGGGCGTGGGCCAGGCGGCCTATCCCTACACCGGGCGCAGCGGTTATGAATGCATGCCGCAGTACCTCTCCGACGCCCAAGGCCCCTTCGGACGCAACCGCCACGCCACCGCGCGCATTCGCCAAGCCATTCACGACGCGGGCCTGCACACGCCCGTGGTGTGCACGGGTGGCGTGCACAACTTTCAGATGGCCGAAGACATGCTCGCGCACGGCGACTGCGACGTGGTGGGCACCGCGCGCCAAAGCCTGGCCGATCCCGACTGGGCCCTCAAGACCTGGCTGGGCCAAGGCGAGCAGGTGCGGCTGTGCGAGTTCACCAACTACTGCGAAGGCCTGGACCAAAAACACAAACAGGTGACCTGCCAGTTGTGGGACCGCGAACAACTCGACGAGCCCGGCGTGGTGCTGTCGCACGACGGCAAACGCCGCCTGGTGGCCCCCGCGTGGCAACCGGATTCGGTGAAGGCCAACACGCCCGACACCACGCCAACGCCCAGCTGAGCCCGCAACGCCCATGTTTGCCCGCTCTGGACACCAAGACAGCTTCACCCGCGATCACCTGCCGCCGACCTCGCAGTGGCCGGTGTTGCTGCCACCTCCGCGCGGCCTGACCTACCCCGAGCGGCTCAACGCCGCCGCCACCTTGCTCGACGACGCGGTGCGCGCCGGCCATGGAGAGCGACTGGCCTTGGCCGGTGGTGGCGTGTCGTGGACCTACGCGCAATTGCAAGCACAGGTCGATCAAATCGTCGCCGTCATCCGCCACGACTGGCGGCTGCCCACGGGCAGTCGTGTTCTGCTGCGCGGGGCCAATCACCCGATGCTGGCCGCTTGCTGGCTGGCGGTGGTCAAGGCCGGTTGCGTCGCCGTCACCACCATGCCCTTGCTGCGCGAACGCGAGCTGGGCGTGATCGCGCAAAAAGCCCGCATCAACGCGGCCTTCTGTCAGGCCGATTTGCTCGACGCTTGGACGGGCGCGGTGCAGGCGCAGGCCTTGAGCGGCCCCACCCTGGCCTACCGCATCGCCAGCAGCACGACGGACAACCCCGACAGCTTGCACACCGCCATGGCACGGCACGCCAACGCGCACGAACCCGCCGCCGACACCGCGCACGACGATGTGGCCTTGATCGCTTTCACCTCGGGCACCACGGGCGTGCCCAAGGGCACGATGCACTTTCACCGCGACCTGCTGCTGATTGCCGATGTGCTGTCGCACCACCTGCTCACGCCCACGCACACCGATGTGTTCGTGGGCACACCGCCGCTGGCCTTCACGTTTGGTTTGGGTGGCCTGCTGGTGTTCCCGCTGCGCGTGGGGGCCGCCGCCGTGCTGGAACCGGCCTGGACACCGGAGTCACTGCTGCAGGGCATGCGCGACCACGGTGCCACCGTGTGCTTCACCGCGCCGACCTTCTACCGCAAGATGGCGCCCCTGGTGCAGACGGACTCACTGCGTCGCCTGCGCCAATGCGTGTCCTCGGGCGAGATGCTGCCCGCCGACACGCGCGCCCAATGGCAGGCCGCCACCGGCATCGAGATGACCGAGTGCCTGGGCTCGACCGAGTTGCTGCATGCCTTCATCGGCTGCAAACCGGGCGAGGTGCGCCCTGGCGCGACAGGCCGTGTGGTGCCCGGCTACGAGGCCTGCATCCTCGACGCGCAAGGCCAAGCCGTGCCGCCAGGACACATCGGTCGCTTGGCCGTGCGCGGCCCCACCGGCTGCCGTTACCTCGACGACCCGCGCCAGCGCGACTATGTGCAGCATGGCTGGAACCTCACGGGCGACGCCTACCTCATGGATGCCGACGGCTACTTCTGGTACCAGTCGCGCACCGACGACATGATCGTGAGCGCCGGCTACAACATCGCCGGCCCCGAGGTGGAGGATGTGCTGCTGACCCATCCCGACGTCGCCGAGTGCGGCGTGGTCGGCGCGCCCGATCCCGAACGCGGTCAAGTGGTGATGGCCTTTGTGGTGCTGCGACACACGCCAGCGGCGTCCGAGCACGCGGCACTCGCCAAGGCCTTGCAGGTGTGGGTGCGCGAGCAGATCGCGCCCTACAAATACCCGCGCCGCATCCGCTTTGTCGATGCCCTGCCGCGCACCGAAAACGCCAAGCTGCAACGCTTTGTCTTGCGCCAGTGGGCGCAAGACAGCGCACCCTTCAACACCGACAGCCCGTTGGCCTGAACGCGGGCCGCCTCAGACCACGGTCGGGTACAGCGCGCCGTCCATGCTCAAGCACACACCGGTGATGTAACTCGCACGAGGCGAGGCCAGAAAGACCACCGCATCGGCGATCTCCTCGGGTCGCGCAAAACGCTGCATGGGCAGCTTGGCCATCGACTGCGCCATCACCTCGTCGACGCCGATGCCTTGCATGCGTGCCTCGGCGGCAAAGCCCTGCTGCAACCGATCCGTCAAGGTCAGCCCCGGGTTGATGGCGTTGACGCGCACGCCGCGTGCGGCATAGGCGTTGGCCAGTCCCACACTGGCCAGCAACAGCGCGGCATTGGCCGAACCACCGGCCAGGTGCGTTGGGCTCGCCACCTTGCCGCCATTGCCCACGATGTTGACCACGGCCCCCGACTGGCGCTGGGCCATGCGCTTGATGGTCGGGTCGATGAGGTGGATGTAGCTCAGGTACTTGGCCTGCATGGCGTCGGCCCAGGCCTGCGGCGTGAGTTCGTCCACTGGTGTGCGGCGTGCCGCGCCCGCGCTGTTGACCAGCACCTGCACCGGACCTAAGGCCGCTTCGGCGGCATCGAGCGCAGCCAGCGCCTGCGCGGCATCGGTCAAGTCAGCGGCGTGGGTGAACACACGGTCGTCTGGATGCTCGGCCTGCAAGACCTCACGCGCGCGTTGCAGGTTCGCCGTCTGCCGTGACACCAGCGAGACCACGGCCCCTTCGCGCAAAAAGGCCTGCGCACACGCCAGGCCAATGCCCTTGCTGCCGCCGCTGATCAAGACGTGCTGTCGCTGGAGTTGCAGATCCATGGGGTTCTCCGAGGTGGAAATTCGTGGGGTGTGGCTAAGATGAAAAACATCGGTGACCGGGCCGTGCCCCGCGTCATCGGAGCGTATTGTTCACCACCTGCAGGAGACACCATGCACACTGCCCCCATCGCCTCCAGACGCCATTGGTTGCATCACGCCGCAGCCACGGTGCTCGGTCTGTGCCTGTGCGCCAACCAGGCCCTGGCCCAAAGCTATCCGAACAAACCCATTCGCCTGGTCGTGCCCTTCACACCGGGCGGCGTGACCGACACCAGTGGTCGACTGATCGCTGAACAACTCTCGCGGCGCTTGGGACAACAGGTGGTGGTGGACAACAAGCCCGGCGCCTCGGGCAACATCGGCACGCAGCTGGTGGCGAGCGCCGACCCGGATGGCTACACCTTGCTGCTGGGCTTTGACGGCACCTTGGTCATCAACCCGCATGTGTTTGCCAAAGTGGGTTTTGACACGCTCAAGGACTTCGCGCCCGTCGGCAAGATCGGTGACGCGGTGCTGATCCTGGTGACACAACCCAACTCGGCCACCAAGACCTTGAAGGACGTGATCCAGACGTCCAAGAGCCAGGCCGGCGGCTTGTCCTACGGCACCTCCGGCACGGGCGGCACGCCGCACATCGCGGGCGAGTTGCTCAAGGAGCGCACGGGCGCGAATCTGGTCCACATCCCCTACAAAGGCGGTGGTCAGGCCATGACCGACGTGCTCGGCGGCAACATCCCATTGGTGTACACCGCGATTGCCGGTGCCATCCCGCACATCAAGTCGGGCAAGCTGCACCCCATCGCCGTGTCGAGTGCGCAGCGCGCGGTCTCGCTGCCCGACGTGCCCACCTTCATTGAATCGGGCGTCCCTGATTTCGACATCAATTCCTGGGTCGGTTTGCTGGCCCCGGCCAAAACGCCCAAGCCCATCCTTGACAAGCTCAACACCGAGTTGAATGCGGTCCTGAACGATGCCGCGGTGCGCGAACGCCTCAACGGCATGGGCATCACCGCCACGCCGGGCAGTGCCGAGAAGTTTGGTCAGGAGATGCAGCGCGACCTCGGCCGCTACGGCCCGGTGGTCAAGGCGGCGGGCATCAAGCTGGAATGAGTGGGCGCGCGCCGACGCTCACAGGATCGACGGGCTGCTGACCTCGGGCGATTGGGCCAGACGCGCGGCCTCGTCGACGGGCAGATCGCTGCGCCACTGCTTGGCGATGAAGCGCCGCCCCGTGACCGCGCACTGCGACGACATGAGCCAGACGATGGGGGCACGCATCAAGGCCGGTGACAGCAGTTGCCCGTCAGCACCGCGTCGCTCGCCGCCGGTGTCGGGCAAGAGCTTGGTGTCGCTGGCCCCGCCGGGCAACAAGACATTCACGCTCACGCCCGTGCCCTCCAGGTCCTTCACCCACACCGCGCTCATCGCTTCCAGCGCAGCTTTGCTGGGGCCATAAGGCCAATAACCCTTGCGCACCATGGTCACGGCGCTGGTCGAGATGTTGACGACCTTGCCAAAGCCCTGCGCCACCATGTGCGGCACACAAGCCCGCGCCATCAAAAACGGACCCAGCACATTGGTTTGCACGATGGTCGAACAGGCCTCGGGCGCGGCCTGCCAAAACAGCGCGGGCTGGCGGGTGTAGCTGTCGCTGACTTCGAGCATGCCGCGCCCGGCGTTGTTGACCAAGCCATCGAGGCGGCCCCAGCGATCCAGCGCGGCCTGCGCCACGCGCTGGCAATCGTCCCAGTTCGACACATCGGCTTGTATCGACGACACATCGGCACCCGGCACCTCGCGGCGCAGCACGTCGCAAGCCTGCGTCAATTCGTCGCCCGCGCGGGCACCCGTGATGAGCACCCGATGGCCCGCCTGCAACAGGGCCAAGGCCATTTCGTAACCGAGTCCGCGTCCACCGCCGGTGACGACGATGGACAGCGTGGATGGAGCGTTGACAAGAGCCATTCAGACCTTCTCCCAAAACAGATGCGGGGGCGTATTGTGTGCCGCACCCATCGCGCTTGCACGGCGCTCAGGGTTGCCCCTGATAACCCACGCGACAACCCAGGCATGCCATCGACGATACATTTGCTCACGCCTATCACGGGAGGAATTCGTCATGCATCACCATGTCCTCATTGCCGGTGCTGGTCCGGTGGGCCTGGTCTCTGCCCTGATCCTGGGCCGAGCCGGGATCGAGGTCACCGTCGTTGAGCAAGCGCCGCAACTGAACATGGATTTGCGCGCCTCCACCTTTCACCCACCGACGCTGGACATGCTGGCGCGACTGGGGCTGACCGATGCCCTGGTCGAACAAGGTCTGGTGGCGCGCTACACGCAGCAGCGCGACCGTCGCGAGGGGGTGATTGCCGAGTTCGACATGCAACTCCTCGCTGGCGACACCGATCACCCCTTTCGCTTGCAATGCGAGCAGTGGAAGCTCACCCGCCTGATTGCCGATCAGCTCGCGCAGTTGCCACACGTGCACATGCTCTTTGGCGCGCGGGTCGAGTCGGTGACCCAAGACAACGACCGCGTGCACATGCGCATCGAACAAGCGGGCCAATCACAAGCCTTGCAAGGCGACTACCTGATTGGCGCGGACGGTGCCTGGAGCGCGGTGCGGCGCAGCCTCGGCATCGAGTTCGAGGGCTTCACCTACCCCGAGCGCTTCCTGGTCATCTCCACCGACTTTGAGTTCGCCGACCACCTGCCCCGCCTCTCCTACGTCAACTACTGCTCCGACCCCGAAGAATGGTGCGTGCTGCTGCGTGTGCCCACGCTGTGGCGGGTGCTGTTTCCCACCCGCCCCGAGGAGAGCGACGAAGACGTGCTGTCGGACGCATCGGTGCAACGCCGCCTGCAGCAGTTGCTGCCGCAAGACAAGCCCTACCCCACCTCGCACCGCACCCTGTACAAGGTGCACCAGCGGGTGGCCGAGAAGTTCCGCCACGGCCGCGTGCTGCTCGCAGGTGACGCCGCCCACATCAACAACCCGCTGGGCGGCATGGGCATGAATGGCGGCGTGCACGATGCCTTCAACCTCAGCGACAAGCTGCTCGCCGTGTTGCGCGGCGAGAGCGCGATCGATGTGCTGGATCGCTATGAGCGCCAGCGCCGCACCATCGCCATCGAGTACATCAACGCCAGCACCGCCCGCAACAAGCGCGAGATCGAAGAGCGCGACCCGCAGGTGCGCCGTCAAACACAAGACGAGTTGCGCGCCACCGCCGCCAACCCCGTGACCGCCCGCGCCTACCTGCGCAAAACCTCCATGCTCGACGCGCTGGAACGCGCCGCGGCCATTGCCTGATTTCCAAGGAAGCCCATGACCACTCCCGCCATCGACAAAGGATTGACCCGCCTCAGCGGCACCGAACGCCGCGCCTTGCTGCGCAGCCGCTTGCGCAAAGGCCAACTGGTGATCGCACCCGGCGTGTTCGAAATGGTGTCGGCCAAGATCGCCGACCGCTTTGGCTTTGACGCCCTGTACATGACGGGTTATGGCACGGTGGCCTCGTACCTGGGCTTGCCCGACGCCGGCCTGGCCAGTTACACCGACATGCTCAACCGCGTCACGCAGTTCACCAGCATCACGCAAACGCCCATGATCTGCGACGGTGACACCGGCTACGGCGGACTGCTCAATGTCATGCACACGGTGCGCGGCTACGAAGCGGCCGGCGCTTGTGCCATCCAGCTCGAAGACCAGGAGTTCCCCAAAAAGTGCGGCCACATGCTGGGCCGGCGCGTCATTCCCGCCGACGACATGGTCGACAAGATCCGCGTCGCGGTCGAGACGCGCAGCGACCCCAACTTCCTCATCATCGCCCGCACCGACGCACGCACCACGCATGGCCTGGACGAAGCCCTGCGCCGTGCCGAGCGCTACGCCCGCGCGGGGGCCGATTTGCTGTTTGTCGAGAGCCCCGAATCGGTCGAGGAAATGCAACGCATCTGCGCGACGTTCGACCTGCCCTGCGTGGCCAACATGGTCGAGGGTGGACGCACCCCCATCCTCAGCCGCCAGGAGTTGCACGACATCGGCTATGGCCTGGCCATCTTTCCCGCCACGGCGTTTCTGGCGGCGGCGGCGAGCTTTGAGAGCCTGTACACCACCTTCCAGCAAGACGGCTCTTCGACGAAGGTGCAAACCCCGCTGTACGAGTTCCAGAAGTTCTCGGCCCTGATGGGCTTTGACTGGGTGTCCGCGTTTGACCGTGACCACGCCCGCCCGGAGTGAGCCATGGGCATGACACGCGACCAGATCTACCAACACCAGGGATTGGGCGGCACCTCGGGCGTGGGGCAGCGCTGTGGCTTGGTGCTGGTGGACTTTGTGAACGGCTTTGTCGACATCGACCAGCTCGGCGGCCCGCACATCGAGGCGGCCGCACACGCCTCCGTGCCCCTGCTGGCCGCCTTTCGCCAGCGCGGCTTGCCCATCGCCCACACCCGCGTGGTGTTTGCCGATGACGGCTCCGACCACAACGTGTTCGCACACCGCGTGACACCGCTGCAACGGCTCACCGAGACAGCCCCCGCCTCGCAGATCGTGCCCTGGCTGCAACCCGAGGCGGGCGAGTTGATCGTGCGCAAGCAAAACGCCTCCGCCTTCTTCCAGACGGGATTGGCGGACTGGCTGCGCTACCGAGGGGTGGACACCGCCGTGGTGGTGGGCTGCACCACCAGCGGCTGCGTGCGCGCCAGCGTGGTCGACGCCATGCAACACAACTTCCGCACCGTCGTCCTCAGCGATTGCGTGGGCGACCGCGCGATGGAACCGCACGAGGCCAACTTGTTTGACATTCGGCAGAAATACGCCGATGTCATGAGCCGCGACGAACTCTTGCGCCTCTTGCCCTGAAAGGAAACCACCCCATGGATCATCTTGGCTATCGCAAAAAATTCGGTGCCCTCGGCCCCTCGACCAACACCATCGTCCAACCCGACTTCGACGACCTGCGCCCGGTCGGCGTGACCAACCACTACAGCCGCATCGCCATCCCGAACGACCCGGTCAACAGCCCGGAGGACTTCCTGAAGCTGGTGGACAACATCAACCGCACCACGCTGGATGCGGTGGACATCCTGCGCACCTGCGAAATGGACTACTTGGTGATGGGCATGTCCGCCGCCACCTTCTGGAATGGCCGCGAAGGCGCCGAGCGTTACCTGAACATGATGCGCGAACGCGCGGGCGTGGAGGTGTCCTGCGGCTCGTTTGCCACCGAGGCCGCGCTCAACGTCTACAAGGCCAAGCGCATCGCCTTTTTGTCACCCTACTTTGAGGTGGCCAACGAGCAGGTGCGGCGCTTTTACGAAGACTGCGGCTTCACCGTCGTGCGCGACCTGTGCTTTCGCCGCCCCAGCCCCGTGCAGATCGCCCACAGCACAGACGCCATGTGCCGGGAAGCCATCTTGAAACTCGACGGCGACGATGTGGATGCCATCGTGCAAGTCGGCACCAACCTGTCCATGATCCGACTCGCCGCTGCGGCCGAGCTGTTCTTGGGCAAGCCGGTGATCGCCATCAACACCGCGACCTACTGGCACGCCTTGCGCGCCAGCGGCATCCCGGACAAGAAGTCCGGGTTTGGCTCACTGATGGAGCACCACTGATCAGTCGATGCGGATGTTGCCCGCCTTGATGACGGGCGACCAGACGCGCATCTCGTTTTGGATGAACTCCAGGAACTTGTCCGCCGGCAAGGGATTGGGTGTCAGACCCAAGGCCGGCTCGGACAAGCGGGTGCGCATGTCGGGCGAGTTCAAAATCGCATTGAGCTCACGCTCCAGTCGCGCCACCACCGGCTGAGGCGTTTGCGCCTGCACCGACAAGCCCACCCACGACACCGCTTGGACATTGGGCGCGATCTCCGACAGCGCCGGGATGTCGGGCATGGCCGGAACACGCTTCTCACTGGTCACGGCCAGCACGCGCACCTTGCCCGCCGCCACCAGCTGTGCCGCGCTCGCCGTCATCACCATGTCCAGGCGACCGCCCAGCAAGTCGGTGATGGCTGGGGCCGGGCCGCGATACGGCACGTGCACCATGTCGAGTGACAAGGTTTGCTTGAGCAGTTCGCCCGCCAGGAAACCGGAAGTGCCCACGCCCGCCGAGGAGTAATTGATGGCGCCGGGCTTGGCACGCACCATGGCGATGAAGTCCTGCACCGTCTTGGCCGGGTGATCGGCGCGCACGATCATGTACTGTGGGAACACGCCGATCAGGGCCAGATGTTTGAAGTCTTTGAGCGGGTCATAACCCAGCTTGCTGTACATCAACGGCCCCGGCGCGATGGAAGAGTTGAAACTCGCCACCAGGGTGTAACCGTCGGCAGGGGCCTTGGCACCAAACTCGGTGCCCAGCGTGGAGCCCGCGCCCGGACGGTTCTCGATCACCACTGGCTGCTTGAGCGCCTCGCTGAGTCGGTCCGCCACCACCCGCAGCACCGCCTCAGAGCCCGTGCCCGGTGCAAACGGAAAGATCACCTTCACCGGCTGTGAGGGGTAGCCCTGGGCCCAGGCCGTGGCCATCGACCCCAGCATGGCGGCACAGGCCAACCATGATCGGAATGCTGCGAAGCTGCGCATACTGTCTCCTGTCTGTTTGAAATTGGAATACCCACCGATGCGTCTTGGCGGATGTGGCACCTTAACGGCTTCCGTGCCCAGGGTCACGTCACGATGGCAAAACCTCACTAGCGACCACGAAATTGCGGCACGCGCTTCTCGTTGAACGCCGCCACGCCCTCGCGCCGATCCTCCGTATCGACCAAGTGGTTGTAGGCCTCGATCTCAAAGCGATACGCCGTGCGCAACTCCATCTGCCCGCCGTAGCGGATCGACTTCTTGACCTGACGCACCGCCAGCGGCGCATTGGCCGCGATGCGTTGCGCGGTCTCCATGGCCTGTGCGCCCAACGCGGCGCTGGCATGCACCGCGTTGACGAGACCCCAGTCCAGTGCCTGCTGCGCCGTGAAGGGCCGCCCGGTGAGGATGAGCTCGCGCGCGCGACGCTCGCCCACCGCGCGCGGCAGGTTTTGCGTGCCGCCCATGCCGGGCATGATGCCCAGGCCTACTTCGGGCAGGGCCATGCGCGCGCTGTCGGCGGCGTAGATGAAGTCGGCGCACAGCGCCAGCTCCAGACCGCCGCCATAGGCGTGGCCGTTCAGAGCCGCGACGATGGGCAGGGGCAGGTCCACCATGGCCCAACTCACGCGCTCAAAGATCTCGTGCTGGTGTTGCCATTGGGCGCGCGTCATGCCGTGGCGTTCCTTCAGGTCGCCGCCCGCGCAGAAGATCTTGTCACCCGCGCCGGTCAGCACGACGCAGCGCCAATCGCCCACGTCCTCGGTGAGTTGGGTCCACAGCGCCAGCAGGTCACGACCCATCTGGGTGTTGATGGCGTTGCCGACCTCGGGGCGGTTCAAGGTCACGCGCAGCACGTGCGGCGCAGCGGCTTCGCAGCGCAAGGTGTCGAAGGTGGGCAGCGGTGCAGTCATGGCGCTCAATACGACTTGGGCATGCCCAGCACATGCTCGCCCACATAGGACAAGATGAGGTTGGTGGAAATCGGCGCCACTTGGTACAGGCGCGTCTCGCGGAATTTGCGCTCCACGTCGTACTCGGCGGCAAAGCCAAAACCGCCGTGGGTTTGCAGACACACATTGGCCGCTTCCCAGGACGCATCGGCGGCCAGCAGCTTGGACATGTTGGCCTGTGCGCCGCAGGGCAAGCCGGCATCAAAGAGGCGCGCGGCCTCGTAGCGCATCAGGCTGGCGGCTTCGACGTTGACATGGGCGCGCGCGATGGGGAACTGGATGCCCTGGTTCTGCGCGATGGCGCGGTTGAAGACCCGCCGTTCCTTGGCGTACTGCGTGGCCCGCTCGACAAACCAGTGGCCATCGCCGATGCACTCGGCGGCGATGAGGATGCGCTCGGCGTTCAGGCCATCGAGGATGTACTTCAGGCCCTGCCCCTCTTCACCGATGCGGTTCTCGACCGGGATCTCCAGGTTGTCGATGAAGATTTCATTCGTCTCGTGGTTCACCATGTTGCGGATCGGGCGCACGGTGATGCTCTTGCCCACCGCCTCGCGCAGATCGACCAGGAACACGGACAAACCCTCGCTGCGCTTTTTCACCTCGGCCAGCGGCGTGGTGCGCGCCAGCAGCAACAGGTAGTCCGAGTGCTGCAAGCGCGAGGTCCACACCTTCTGGCCATTCACCACGTAGCGGTCACCCTTGCGTACGGCCACCGTCTTGAGCTGGGTGGTGTCCGACCCGGTGGTGGGCTCGGTCACCGCCATCGACTGCATGCGCAGCTCGCCACTGGCGATCTTGGGCAGCAGCATCTGCTTTTGCGCCTCCGAACCGTGGCGCACCACGCAGCCCATGACGTACATCTGGCCGTGGCACGCACCGGAGTTGCCGCCTGCGCGGTTGATCTCCTCCATGATGACGCTGGCTTCGGTCAGGCTCAGGTTGGAGCCGCCGTATTCCTCGGGGATCAAGGCCGACAGCCAGCCCGCTTGCGTGAGGGCATCGACAAAGGCTTCGGGGAAGGCGCGCGCCTCGTCCACCTCCTGCCAGTAGCGGGAATCGAACTGCGACACCACGCGGCGCACACCGTCGCGCAGCTCGGCGAAATCGTGATCAGGTTTCATGGTTCAACAAGGTTTCACTTCATTTGGCAAGCGTGGCAAAGTTTTGCCCGCCGTCGACATGCAGCACGGTGCCGCTGAGGTAACCACAGCGCGGCGAGGCGCAAAACACCGCCAGGTGCGCAATCTCGTCGGGCTCGGCCAGGCGGCCAAAGGGCAAGGTGCGGGTCAGCTCCATCCAGCGGTTGGCGTCGCCGAGCTTGGTCTGCGCCTGTTGCGACAACATGCCCTGCATGCGGTCGCTGCGTGTGGGCGAGGGGTTGATGCCCAGCACACGCACGCCCTTGTGCACGCTGGCACCCCCGAGCCCTTGCGTGAAGGCCATCAAGGCCGCGTTGGCGGTGGAGCCACAGATGTACTCGTAGCGCGGTGCGGCACCGGCCATGCCGATGATGTTGACGATCACGCCACGGCCGCGCGCCTCCATGCGCGGCAGGTAGGCACGCGTGAGGTTGATGTAGCTGAACAGCTTGAGCTCCCACGCCTGACGCCAGCGCGCCTCGTCGATGTCGTGCAGGCTGCCACCGGGAATGGCGCCCGCGTTGTTGACCAGTATGTCGACCTCACCCACTTCCTGGGCCAGGCGCTCGCAAGCACCAGGGGCGGACAGGTCGGCGGCCACCGCTTGGGCCTCGATGCCGTGCGCGGCGCGAATCTGCGCCACCGCCGCGTCAAGGTTGGCCCGCTCGCGCGAAACCAGGATGGGGCGTGCGCCTTCGGCGGCAAACGACTGAGCGATGGCCAAGCCAATGCCCTTGGAGCCGCCGGTGATCAGGACTGTTTGGTCACGCAAACCGAGTTCCATGAAAACTTCCTTTGAACGTTGAATCGGTGAATGGATCAGGCCGCCTGCGGTGCCGGGACCTGGCTGCTGTACCAGCGGGCGATGCCCTCGCCCGTCATGAAGCACACCTCGGGGGTGGCTTGCAGCAAATCGAGCATGCGCTCGAAACTGGCGAAGCGGTGCGGCACGCCAATGAGGTGCGGGTGCAGGCCAATGGCCAGCACCCGCGCGTGCTGTTGGCTTTCGCGACGGAACAACGCCAGCGTGTTGGCCAGGCGCTGGTACATCTCGTCGCTGCTGTGCTTCTCAATGGCGTAAATGATGGAGTCGTTGATCTCCAGGTTGTAGGGCAAGGACAGCAGCGGGCCGTGGCGCGTGTGCATCCAGTTGGGCACATCGTCCACCACCCAGTCGAACACGTACTCAATGCCCTCTTGCTTGAGGAACTCGGGTGTGTCGTGCGATTCCCGCAGACCCGGACTGAGCCAGCCCTTGGGGCGCTGGCCGGTGAAGGCCGCGATCATGTCCAAGCTGGCGCGGATCAGCGCGGCCTCGCCATCGGCGTGGTTGAGCGACTGCTGGTGCACGCCGTGGCCGATGAACTCCCAGCCCGCCGCGTGCATGGCCTCGGCCGCACGCGGGTAAGCCTGGATGACGCCAGCGTTGAAGCTGGTCGAAGCCGGCAGGCCGCGGCTGTGGATGGCCTCGATGATGCGTGGCAAACCGGCGCGCATGCCGTAGTCGGCCCAACTGAAGTTGGGCACATCGGGCACCGTCTCCTTGCCATGCGGCGGCGTGATGATGGTGCGCGGCATGCTGGCCTCGAACTGCCAGTGCTCCACATTCACCACCAAGTGCACGAGGATGCGCCCCTCGGGCGGTGGCTTCAGGGCCGGACCGTCGTTGGAGAAGCGATAGGGAATGCGGGGATTAGCCATGGTCGTGTCGGATCAGGTGAAGGATGTCGCGCTTCATGGTGTTGAAGGCTTCGCTGGTGGTGTCGGTGATGGTGCGCGGACGCCCCAGCGGCACCTCAATGCGCTGCTGGATGCGACCCGGGCGCACCGACATCACGTAGATGGTGTCGGCCAGGAAGATGGCCTCGTCGATGTCATGCGTCACAAAAATGATGGTGGGCTTGAGCTGCTGCCACACCGACAGCAGCAACTCCTGCATGGTCAAGCGGGTTTGGGCGTCCAGTGCGCCAAAGGGCTCGTCCATCAGCAACACGCGCGAGCCCAGCGTGAGGATGCGGGCAATGCCCACGCGCTGGCGCATGCCGCCGGACAACTGCACGGGCAAGTGGTTCTTGAAATCGCTCAAGCCCACGATGCGCAGCATCTCCTCGGCGCGGCCTTCGTAGTCGGCCTTCGGCATGCCTTGCACGCGCGGCCCGAAGATCACGTTCTCCCACACGGTGAGCCACGGAAACAGCGCCGCCTCCTGAAACACCACGCCGCGCGAGGGTCCCGGGGCCTCGACGGGTGCGCCACCGACTTGCAGCGTGCCGCCGGTGGGGAATTCAAAACCCGCGATCAGGTTGAGCAAGGTGGACTTGCCGCAGCCCGAGGGACCGAGCAAGGCCACGAATTCGCCTTGCGCCACCGTCAGATCGATGCCTTGCAAGGCACGCACGGGCGGTGTGCCGGGATAGGTTTTGTCCAGACCTTGAATGTGAATATTGGACATGGATGCGTCCGTTCTCAATGACTCTGCATGAGCCGCCAGGCCAGAACCCGGTGCTCGATGAACACGATGATGCGATCGCTCAGATAACCCATCGCACCAATGGACACCATGTCGGCCAGCACGATGTCCATGCGGCCCACGTAATAAGCGTCCCACAGCACATAGCCCAGGCCCGACTTGACCGCCACCATTTCTGAGACGATGACCGCCGTCCAGGCAATGCCCAGGCCAATGCGCAAGCCGGTGAAGATCGACGGCATGGCCGCGGGCAGGACCACGCGGTAGAGCAACTGGGCTTGGCTGGCCCCCATCATCAGCGCCGCGCGCACCAGGTTGCGGTCCACATGGCGCGCCCCCTGCGTGGTGTTGACGACGATGGGATAAAAGCCACCCAGAAAAATCAGGAAGATTGAGCCGATGTCGCGAATGCCAAACAAGGCAATCGAGAATGGCAACCAAGCGGTGATGGGGATGGGCCGCAGGCTTTGGATCATGGGATCGACCATGTGCGACACCACCCGGCTCCAGCCGATCAGCAAGCCCAGCGGCACACCCAGCACCACCGCCATCGCAAAGCCCTGGCCGACCCGCAGGCTGGAATACTGCAGGTTGGAGACCCAGGTGCCTTTATACGGATTGAGGCCCAGACCGGCCTGACCGAAGATCCAGTCATGCCACCCTTCCAGCACGTTGAGTGGTGTGGGCAGGATGCCCGCCATGCCCGGGCGCGAGCCGAACACCTGCCACAACACCAACACCGTCACGGGCACGACCAGCCCCAGCAGAAGCCGGACCGTGCCAGAGCGTTGCATGACTGACTGCATGGTGCCCTCCGATCAGCGCTTGATCTCGCGCGCCAGGCTGTCGTCGTACAACTCGGCAGCCTCCTTGGTCACATCCTTTTGCACGATGCCTTGCTTGAACGCGGCCTCGGCCAGACGACCCACCTGCTCCTTGTTCAGCACGCCACCGAGCTTGATGATCTTGGCCGACTCGCGCGTCACGTTGAGGGGCAGACCGGTGTACTTGGAATAGGCGTCGGCAAACTGGTCGTTGTTCTTGGCCAGTTGCTCCTCGACCTTGAGGTAGGCCCACAGGAAGCGGCGAACCAGCTCTTTCTTTTTCGCCATGGCCTCGCCCGACGCGGCCAGCATGCCCAGCTCGGCACCGACGGCGCGCGACTGGCTGTAGTCGAGCTTGGTGGCAAAGTAGGCGTCGCCTTCGGCCACGGCTTGCGATTCAAAGGGCTCCCACAGCACCATGGCGTCGATGTCACCGCGCTTCATGGCTTGCACGAAAGCCGTGCCCCCGCCTTGCACATTGACCGGCGTGAAGCTGTTGTAAGGCACATTGCGCTCGATCAGCGACATGGCCCACTGGAACCAGACCGCCGAGCCCGGGGCAATGGCGATCTTCTTGCCCGCGATGTCGTTCCAGTCGTCGATCTTCACGCCCTTGCGCACCACCAGATACTTCGACGAGCTGCCGACACCGGTCAAGCCGATGAGGTTCTTGCTGCCCTGGGCCGCCACGATGGCCAGGTCGCCCGGGCCCACCGCCGACACATCCACCGAGCCTGACAGCAAGGCGGTGCGGGCGTCGGCGTAGCGCACGAATTCGGCGCGCTTGACCTCGATGTTGAGCTTCTTGAGCTCCTCTTCGATCATCAGCATCGGGGACAAATGCCCGACCTTGACGAAGCCCACGCTGAGGACTTCCTTTTGCTTCATTGGCTCGGGCGCGGGACCGACGGCCCACACGACGGCGCTGGCCAAGAGGCCAACCAAGCTGACACAGACTTTTCGCAACATCATCGCCTTCTCCTTGAGGTGGTTGAATTACTGACCCATGAAAACAGGAGCCCGCTTCTCTGCAAAGGCCTTGCGGCCCTCGGCATAGTCGCTGCTCTTGAAACACTGTGCAATCGCATCGGTGATTTCGGGGCTGGCTTGCGCCAGGCCATCGGCAATGCCGCGCATGGCGAGCTTGGCCGCGCGAATGGTCAAGGGCGCATTGGCCGCCACGTCGCGCGCCACGGCGTCGGCGTGGGCAAACACATCGGACGACACCGCCTGCACCACGCCCAAGCTGCGCGCTTCGTGCGCGTCGTAGATGCGAGCGGTGAAAAACGCTTCGGCGGCACCGGCAAAACCGAGGTTGCGCACGATGCTCTTCATGCCTTCGAACTCATACCCCAGACCCAGCCGCGCCGCCGGCATGCGAAAGCGCGTGCCCTCGGCGGCGTAACGCAAATCCGCGCACAAGGCCAGCCCCAGGCCGCCACCAAAGCACAGACCGCTGATGGCGGCGATCACTGGTACGCGGCAGCGGTAGATGGCGTCTTGCGCACCGGCCACGCATTGGTTGTAGTGGGCCACGGCCGCCTCGGAGCTGCGCAAGGCATCGAACTCACGGATGTTGGCACCCGACACAAAGGACTTGTCGCCGGCACCGCGCAACACCACCACGCGGGCTGCCGGGTCGGTATCGATCTGCACAAAGACCTCGCGCAGCCGTTGCCACATGGCCAAGCTCATGGCGTTGTGGTGCGCCTCGTCGTCGATGACAACACGGGCCACGCCCTGCTCCAGACTGAAACGAATCTCTCCCATCACACCACCTGCCTGTCGTGAAAGTCGCGAATCTCGCCCTCGCTGTAGCCCAGCTCGCGCAGCACCTCGTCCGTGTGCTCGCCCCAGTTGGGCGCGGGCGCGACCACCTTGGGCGGCGTGCGCGTCAGCGTCACCGGTTGCGTGATGTAGTCCATCTCGCGGCCAAAGCTGGTCATCACCTTGGCACTCACGCCGAGGTGTTGGACCTGTTCATCTTCAAACACCTGCGGCACGCTGTAGACCGGACCGGCGGGCACGCCCACGCCGTTGAGCAAATCGACCCAGTACTTGACGGGGTGGCGCTTGAACTCCTCGGCAATCAGCGCATTGAGTCGCTCGCGGTGTTGCACGCGCAGCGGCTCGGTGAGGAACTCGGGGTCATCGAACCACTCGGGTTTGTTCAAGGCGTCGCAAAAACGCTGCCAGTTGCCCTCACCCGACGCGCCCAGGTTGAAGCTGCCGTCGCTGGCCTCGAACAGGCCCATGGGCGAGCTGGTCGGGTGGTTGTTGCCCACCTGCACCGGGATGTCGCCGTCGTTGAGGTAGCGCGCCATCTGAAAGTCCATCATGGCGATTTGCGAATGCAGCAGCGAGCTTTGCACCCACTGTCCCCGGCCCGAGACCTCGCGTTCCAGCAGCGCCACCATGATGCCCATGGCGCAGTACAAGCCCGCGCTCAGATCGGCCACCGCCAGACCGGCACGCACCGGCCCGTGCTCGGGCGCGCCCGTGACGCTCATCAAGCCGCCCATGCCCTGGATGATCTGGTCAAAGCCCGGTCGTTTGGCATACGGTCCGTCCTGGCCGAAACCGGAAATGCTGGCCAGGATGACGCGCGGATTGACTTGGGCCAGGGTGTCGTAGTCGAGCCCGAGCTTGGCTTTGACATCGGGACGCCAGTTCTCGATCACCACATCGGCGTCGCGCACCAGCCGCATCAGGATCTCGTAGGCCCCCTCCTTCTTGAGGTTCAGCGTCATGGAGCGCTTGTTGCGGTTCATGTTCTGGAAGTCACCGCCGCGCCGGTTCGACGCGAACAAGCCCTCGTTGGGGTCCACGCCCTGCGGTGGCTCGACGCGGATGGCATCGGCACCGAAGTCGGTCAGGAAACGCACACAGTTCGGGCCCGCGCGAACCCGCGACAGATCGACGATCTTGAATCGGGCCAGGGCACTGGAAGCTTGGATTTTGGGCATGGGGTCAAAGGCTCTCTGAGAGGGGCGCCTGTTGTGCGGCCACACGCAACAACAGGGGTTCGGCAAAAGGTCGACTCAACAACTGCACACCGATGGGCCGTCCGTGCGCATCGCGTCCGATGGGCAGGTGCAACGCAGGCAGGCCAAGGTAATTCACAAAGCCCATGAAGTGGTGCAGCGCCAGCAGCGCACGGGCGTCGAAGCGCGGTTCACCCACCTGGACCACGTCCCAATCGGGCACGGTGTGGGGCAAGGCTGGCAAGACGAGCACATCGGCCGCCCCAAACACCCGGTCCACGAAGTGCGCGGTCCAAGCGCCGCGCCCAGCCATCGACGCCTCGTACCACTCGGGTGGCATGGCCAGCCCGAGCCAGCCCAGGGTCTGCACGGCAGGATCGGCCTGGCCCGACAGCAAGCTCTGTCGGTGGGTCTGGGCCACTTCGTGGCACAGCACGCGCTGCGCATGGATGGACAGCGCCTGCACCGCGTCCCCGAGCTCGATGGCCTGGGCTTCTTTGTCGTCGCACCAGCCCCGCAACGCCTGCGCCACGGTGGCGTCCAAGGCCGACTCGGGCAGCCAGGCGCGGTAGCGCAGCGGCGTCGCCCCACCCGGGTCCGTCAGCGCAGGGGCCAGCACCTGCAAGGCCAGGCGCAGCATCGATACCTCGCGTGCCAACACACCGATGCTGTCGAGCGACGGTGCCAGCGGCGCACAGCCGGTGGTGTCGATCAGGCCGTGCGTGGTCTTGAGTCCGAGCAAGCCGCAAGTCGCGGCGGGGATGCGCACCGAGCCGGCGGTGTCGGTGCCGAGCGAAAACGCACTCAGCCCCGCCGCCACGGCGGCCGCGCTGCCGCTGGATGAACCGCCGAGGGCTGCTTGCGGGTCGATGGGGTTGATGACGCGGTCAAAGTGCGGGTTCTGCGCGGTGGCACCACAGGCATGCGGCGCCATCGCCAGCGCGCCCCATTGCACCGCCCCGGCCTGGGCCAGTTGTTCGAGGGCGGCGGCGCGGCGGCGCGTGGGATCGGGGCGTCCTCGGTCCACCCCCAGACCGGGTGCGCGACCGGGCAGATCAAAGATGTCTTTGTGGGCCAAGGCCATGCCGCGCAGCGGGCCCGTGTCGTGCGTGGGCCCATCGTCCGGCCATTCGGCCACCACGCAATGCAGGGCCTCTGCCATGGAGAGCTGTGCCGCGTGTTCAGCCATGGCGACACTGCTGCAAGACCGCCGCGAAGTCGCGCGCTGACGCATCGGGCGGCAAAGGTTCAGGAGCCGCCCACCGCGCCAGTGCCTTGCTCAGACGGGCCACCTGGACAGGGTCCACCGGCAAGCCGAGGCTTTGCCAGCGGGCCGTGACCTGGGCCTGTAGGTCCGCGTCGGAAGGGGTGGATGGGCTCATGGACGGTATTGAGTTGCGCTTCTTAAATATATTTATACAATGCCATCAGTATCTTTTGCAATCACATCTGAATACCCCTACTGGAAGACCCCTACCGATGAAAGTCAGTGACCAGATTCGTTTGCGGATCGAGGACGCCATGTCCAGCGGCGAGCTGCTGCCGGGCGACGCCATCGACGATGTGGCCCTGGCGAAAAGCCACAAGGTCTCTCGCACCCCGGTGCGCGAAGCCCTGTTGCAACTGCAAGCGCAAGGGCTGGTGCAGAGCACACCGCGCGGCGGCTACACCGTCGCCAAGATGAACTTGCAACAACTGCTGTCGCTGTGGGAGCTGCTGGCCGAGCTCGAAGGCGTGGCCGTTCGGCTGGCCTGCGAGCGCATGTCGGCGGCAGAGATTCGCGCCTTGAGCAAGTTGCACACCCAGAGCAAAAAAGCGGTGGACAAGAACGACTTCGACGCCTGGCAAGAGCAAAACCTGAAGTTCCACGACCTCATCTACCAGGGGGCGCGCAACGTCTATTTGCGCCAGGAGGTGATGCGCCTGCGCTTTCGCACCGGCGTCTATCGCCACCACGCCTTCGCCTCGCTGGGCGATGTGCGGGCGTCTTACTTGCAGCACGAAAAAATCGTCCAGGCCATCGAGGCGCGCAGCGCGTCCTCGGCTTCGGTGTTCATGGCCGATCACATGCGCCCCGGTCGTGACTCCAAGAGCTTGAACGACTTCATCATGAGCCTGCCAGCCGAACTGCTGGCCAATTGACGGTTCTCACTTCGCATCCATCGACATGCACTACGACGCCCCTGTGATCATCTCCGGTGCCGGCCCCGTGGGTCTGGTCACCGCCCTGGTATTGGCCAAGGCCGGCATCCCCAGCATCGTGCTCGAAGCCGAGGCCCAACTCACGCACGACCTGCGTGCCGGCACCTACCACCCGCCGACGCTGGAGATGCTCGACCGCATCGGCGTGACGCCGCTGATGCTGCGTGCGGGCATCCAGGTGCCACGTTGGCAGTCGTGTGACTTGCAAGAGGGCTTGATCGCTGAATGGGACCTGAGCCTGCTGCGCGACGACACGCCCTACCCGTTTCGCCTGCACCTGGAGCAGCACCGCCTGACGCCCCTCGTGATGGAGTGCCTGCAGGCTGACCCGTCGACGCGGGTGCTGTTCTCGCACGCGCTGACCGGTTTCACCCAAGATGCCGATGGCGTGACCGTGCAAGCCCAGACCCCCACGGGCGAGGTGCAACTTCGTGCCCAGTGGTTGATCGGCACCGACGGTGGGCGCAGCAAGGTGCGCAAAACTGCGGGTATTGCGTTTGCCGGCTACACCTGGCCCGAGCGCTACAGCGTCATCAGCACGACGCACGACTTCGCCCAACAGGGCTACCGGGAGAACGCCTACATCAGCGACCCCACGCAGTGGGTGGCGGTGTTCAAGATGCCCGATGTCACCCCCGAGGGGCTGTGGCGCATGACCCTGCCTGTGGCCGTCGAGGTGAGCGAGGCCGAAGCCCTGGCCGGCCCTTATGCCCAGCAGGCCATCCGTCGCCTGACGCGCGCCAGCGCGGACACGACCTACACCCTGGTGCACCAAAGCATTTACAGCGTGCACCAGCGCGTGGCCGAACGGCTGCGCGAGGGCCGCGTGCTGCTCGCGGGCGACGCCGCGCATGTCAACAACCCGCTGGGCGGCTTTGGCCTCAACAGCGGCATCCACGATGCGTTCAGCTTGGGCGAGAAGCTCGCCCAAGTCATCGGCGCGCAGGCGCCCGAGAGCCTGATGGACCTCTACCACCGCCAGCGTCACACGGTCAACGTCGAGTACGTGCAAGAACTGTCGGTCAAGAACAAACACAACCTCGAAGAGAAAGACCCCGCCAAACGCCAAGCGCGCTTTGCCGAGTTGCGCAGCGTCTGCGCCGATCCCGTCAAGGCACGCCAATACCTGTTGAACTCGTCCATGATCAACAGCATCGCGCGCGCCAACGCCATCACCTGAAACCCAGCCAGGAGCCTCTTGCATGAGCACCGCCATCACCAGCCTCGACAGCTTGGCCACCCGCGCCAAGATCGCCGTCATCGTGCCCGCCACCAACACCATCGTGCAGCCAGAGATGGAAGCCATGCGCCCGGCCGGCGTGACCAACCATGTGTCGCGCATGCTGCTGCCGCCCCGCCCCTACGACGACATGGCGGTGTACCGCCAGGCGCTCGAAACCGAAAAAGGCAACCTGGAAGAAGCCTTGTCGCTGGTGCTGCCCTGCCAGCCGCACGCGGTGGCGCACGGCCACTCGATCCATTCGTTCCGAGGCGACCGCCAACAGGCCGAGCAAGAGCAGGCGCGCTTGCAAGCCCTGGCCGGTGGCATTCCGTTCATCACGCCATCCATTGCCGTGCTGGAGGGCTTGCGCGCCATCGGTTCGCCCCGACGCATCGGTGTGCTCACACCGTACTGGCCGCCGGCCAATGCGCTGATCGGTTCGTTCTTCGAGTCCTGTGGGTTTGAGGTCGTGGCCTCGCACGGCCTGGAAGCGCGCGGACCCATCTCGGTGGCGCAGTTCTCGCGCGAGGCCATCATGGAGGGCTTTGCCCAAGTCATGGCCCCCGGCGTGGAGGCCCTGGTGCACGTGGGCACCAACCTGCCCGTGAGCGCCTTCACCGCCGATGTCGAGGCGCGCTTTGGCGTGCCCATGATCGGCGTCAACGTCGCCACCTACTGGCTGGCGCTGCGCCGCTGCGGCATCCAAGATCCGTTGCGCGGGTTTGGGGTATTGGCCGAGCAGCACTGACATGCCGCTGGAGACGCGGCGGCACCTGCTGGCATGGGCCGCCGGGCTGGCCTTGTCAATGGCCGGGGTGTGGGCCGGGGTCTGGCTTCAAGCCAGTTGCGGGTAACGCGCCAGCGCACGTTGGTGCCACACCTGCCAATCGCGCCCCGGATGCACGGTGCCGCAATGCGAGCAGGTGCGCTCGGCATCCGACGAGGCGTAGAACTGCGCGTAGGTCTTGGGCAAATCCTCGACGATGCTGGCGAGCTGCACCTCCACACGCACGATCAAGTGGCCGCAGTCTGAGCAATACCACTCGAAGGCGTCCAACTGGCCCTTGGGTCGCGCGATCTCGATCACGGTGCACAGGCTGCCCGCTTCGGGGCGCTGTGGCGAGTGGCGCACATGCGCGGGCAACAGAAAGATGTCGCCTTCCTTGAGGTGCACGCGCTCGAACTTGCCGCGATCGGCCACGATGATCGACGCGTTGCCCTTGAACTGGTGGAAGTATTCCTCGTAGGGGTCGTCGTGAAAGTCGGTGCGCTGGTTGGGGCCGCCGACCACGGTGCAGATCAGGCTCTCGCTCTGCCAGATCTGCTGGTTGCCCACCGGCGGCTGCAAGCGGTGTCGGTGCGCGTCGATCCAGCCGTCGAAGTTTTGCGGTGCCCCGAAGTGGGTGACCGACACGGGTTGTGTGTGGTTCATGATGTCATCTCCTGTTGATCCAAAGAGCGCGCCAAGCGCCCCACCACCGCTGCACGGTGTTCCACCAGCCTGCCGACGGCGCTGCCACGGGCTGCCCCGTGGCGCGCGCCTGCAACGCATCCAGAAACTGTTGACTGAGTTGTTGCGCCAGGGGCTGCACAAAGCGCTGGCCGATTTGCGCCAGACGCCCTTGCAAATGGGGTTGTGCCTGCCAGCGCAGGTGCGTGCGCCCGGGCTCGGTCGTGCGCAGCATCAAGCTGGCGTTGGCGCGTCCGCCGCCCAGAGCCCCTGCCTGACCACTGACGCGCAAACGCATCCACCCACCCTGTGGGTCGGTCGGTGCGCGCACCGGCTCGACCTCGACCTCGGCGGCAAAGCGCGCCGAAACCAGGCCAATGCCCACTTGGAGGGTGGCGGTGTAGTGCGTCGCGTCGACGCGCACCAACCGCTCGCAACCGGGCACGCAGGTCTGCAACACGGCGGGATCGAGCAGCAAGTCCCACAAGGCTTGCGCATCGCAGTCGATCACGCGCTCGCCCGACAGAACTGCCTCGCCCTCGTCCGGCGCGTGCGCCGACACGGGGGCTGCCGTTGCCCGCAGCGGCACATGGGCCTGCTGCGTCAACTCGGCCAGGATGCGTCGGCACAGCACACCCGCCAGGTGCGCCTTGTAGGCCGCCGAGGCGTGCACGTCGTCGCTGGCGCAGGCCGGACTCAGGGCCAGCGACGACAAGGCCGCGGGTGAAAAGTCGACCCTCAAGGCCTGCTCGGCCTGCGGCCAGCGCAACACGCCCTGCCCCAGCCCGGTGATGGCCACGCGCACTTGACCCGCACCGTCGCGCGTCACCGCCACGCCGGGCTGCGCAAAGCGCGAAGCGGGATGCTCCAGTTTTTGATAAGTCGCCGCAAGCAAGGGCGGGAACGCGACCCCAATGATGAGTTCGTCGCGTTGCAAGGCCGTGCTGAACAGCCCCTGAAAAAAATCGTCCGCACCCAGTGTGCGGTGCGTGGTGTGGATGCACGCGCCGGCCGCCAACACCGCCGCGGGCCAGCACGCCGCCGGGTCGGCATTGGCCAGCGAGCCGCCCAGCGTGCCCATTTCGCGCACCTGCGGATCGGCGATGTGCGCGGCCATGCGCGCTAGCCAGGGTTGGTGCTCGCGCACCAGCGCCGCGCGCGCAATAACGGCATGCGTGCAGGCGGCCCCGATGAACAAGCCGTCTTCGCGCAGCGTCAGCGCGTGCAGCTCGGGCAGGTCTTGCACATCGATGAGGTGCGTGGCCTCGGCCAGCCCCAGGCGCAGCGCCGGCAACAGGCTTTGTCCGCCGGCCAGCAGCCGCGCACCCGGGTGCGCGTGCAGCCACTGCCGGGCCTCCGGCAGGCTGGTCGCGCGCAGGTAGGCGGCGTTCACTCAGCCCCCCGCTTTCTCGGCGCGCAGCGTGCGCAGGCTCGACACCACGGCGGCCACGATGCCCTCGTAGCCAGTGCAGCGGCACAGGTTGCCGCCCAATGCGTGGCGCACCGCCTGTGGCTCGGCGGGAACGTCTTCATCGACCATCGCCAAGGTGCGCATCACAAAGCCCGGCGTGCAATAGCCGCACTGCAAAGCGTGGTGTTCGCTGAAGGCCTGTTGGATGACATGCAGACGACCGTCGGGCGCGGCCACCGACTCGATGGTGCGGATCGCGCGCCCCGCCACCTGCCCGGCCAGCACATTGCACGACTTGATGGCGCGGCCATCGGCCCACACGGTGCAGGCACCGCATTGCGCGGTGTCGCAGCCCTCGTTCGTGCCGCGCAACTGGAGCCCATCGCGCAGCACGTCGAGCAGGCGCAAGCCGCCGTCGGTGTCGACGGTGTGCATCTGCCCATTGACGTTCAAGGCGAAGGTGCCCATGGCGTTCACTTCAGTCGCAGGCCGCTGGCGGCAAAGCACTGTTGGGTTTTTTCGATTTCGGCCGGCGTCATCGGCAAGAGCGGACGGCGCACCGGGCCGCCATGCTGGCCCAGCAGGTCTTGCCAGACCTTGGCGTGCGCCTGCGGCTTGCCCACGGGCTTGCTGGCCTGGAAGGCTTCGCGCACCGGGTTCAGGCTGTCGCGCACGCGGCGCGCTTCGTCGAACTTGCCCTCGAAGGCGAGCTGCGTGTACTCGTTGACGCGTTGGTCGACGGCGGTTTGCAGCAGGAACGGTGGCGTCGAGCACAGGTAGAGGTTCCAGCCCAGCTCCATGATGTTTTCCAGCCAGTGTTCTTCGGAGGGGTTGCTGACCTGGATCTTGTGGCCCGCCAACTCGGTCAGCCGCTTGTACGCGGCGCGCTCGGCGCTGTACTTGATGGCGACGATGTTGGGCAGATCGGCGATGCGGTTGCACAGCTCGGGCGTCATGGTGTAGCCGCAATCCGGGTGGTTCCACATGGCGATGCCAATGTCGAGTTGCTCGGACAGGTAGCGGTAGTACTCGTAAATCGTCTCTTCGGTGTCGGCACCGAAGTGCAACACCGGGCTGTGCACGATCACGTAGTCGGCACCGATGTCTTGCGAGTAGCGCGCCAGCTCCAGCACCACATCCAGGTTGGTGTCCGAGCACGAGGTGACGATGCCCGGACGGCCGATGCCGCCCCGGTCGCCTGCGTTGGCGGCGGCCTCGACGGCCAGTGCCATCAGGCGCTTGCGCTCGGGGATGGACATGGAGAAGAACTCGCCTTGCTTGCCGGCGATGAACAGGCCGCCGAGCTTCAAGGTCTCCAGCCAATGCCGGAGGTTGTCCTTGTAAGCGGCCTCGTCAAAACGCAGATCCGCGTCAAACGGCGTCAGATTGGCGGCCCAGACGCCCCGGAAATGGGCCTTGGCGTAGGCTTTGGCATCTGCTTTGCTGTACTGCATGGTGGTTTCCTTTGTTTAGCAGGTTGAAGGGGGTGAAGAAACAGGTGGGACGGGCGGTGTTTGCAACACCTGCCAGACACGCTCGGGTCGCAAGGGCAGGTCCAGCGACACCTCGCCCCAGGGCGAGAGCGCATCGCGCGCGGCATTCAAAATGGCAGCGGGCACACCGATGCAGCCGGCCTCGCCCACGCCCTTGCTGCCCAGCAGGTTGACGGTGCTGGCGGTGCTGCGGCTGTCGATCTCCAGGTCCGGCATGTCCTCGGCGCGGGGCACGGCGTAATCCATCAGCGAGCCGGTGAGCAACTGGCCGTCGGCGTCGTAGACGATGCGCTCCATCAGCGCCTGGCCCATGCCCTGGGCAAAGCCGCCCACCAGTTGGCCATGCGCCAACTCGGGGTGGATGATGCGCCCGGCGTCGTCGACCCAGACCACGCGCTCGATGCGCGGCTGGCCGGTTTCGATGTCCACACGCAGACGCACGATGACGCAGCCGCTGCTCCAGCTCTCGGCCGATTCAAAGCGGGTGTCGACCACGATGGGCCCCGCCTCGCCCGAATCGCGGCGGCGCAGCGCCTCGCGGCAGGCCTGCACGATGGCACTGCCACCAATGGCGATGCTGCGACTGGCCAGCGCCCCCACGCCCACCGGGCACTGCGCGGTGTCGCCGCACACCACATGCACCTGCTCGGGCGACACGCCCAGCGCTTCGGCCGCGATGCGGGCGAATGTGGTGAGGTGTCCTTGGCCCTGCGCGGGCGAACCGCTGGCGACCTCGACGCGGCCATCGGTGTGCAGCGTCACGCGCGCACTCTCCCAGCCCTGACCGCAGGGCTCCACATACAGCGCGACGCCAATGCCCACACACTCGCCTTGCGCGCGCCGCTGGGCCTGCCAGGCACGCTCGTGCGTGTAACCAAAACGCTCGCAAGCCTGATCGAGCAGCCCGACGTAGTCGCCGGCGTCGAAGGTCTCGCCGGTGGGCGTGCGGTACGGCATCTCGTCAGCCCGCACCAGGTTGCGCCGACGCAGTTCGACCGGGTCGATGCCGAGCTGGCGTGCCGCCATCTCGACCAGCGTTTCCATGAGCAAGGCAGCTTCGGGACGACCAGCACCACGGTAGATGTTGATGGGCGCGGCGTGGCTCAAGCCCGCTTGCCCGCTCACGCGCAAGCGCTGCACGTGGTACGGGCCGGGCAGGATGCGCGCGGCATTGCGCAGCGGCACCACGGCCGAGAACGGCAACCAGGCCCCGAGCGTGAAGTCGAGTTCGGCCTGCAAGCCCAACCAGCGGCCTGAAGCGTCGCATTCCAGCGTGCCTTGCAGCACCGAGCCACGGCCCTGCATGCCGGCGGCGAATTCTTCCGAACGCGTGGCCGCCCAGCGCAAGGAACGCTGCAAGCGCCAGGCCGCCCACGGCACCAACAGGTCTTCGGCACACACCGAGGCCTTGGAGCCAAAGGCACCGCCCACTTGTGGCGTGATGACGCGCACCTGCGCCACATCCAGCCCCACCGCTGCCGCCACATCGGTGCGCACGCGCGAGGGCGACTGCGAAGCCGCCCACACCGTCATCGTGGCTTGCGCGGCATCGACTTGCACCGCCATCGCCCTCGGCTCCATGGCCATGGCGAGCACGCGCGGCGAGGTCATGCAGGCCTGCACACGCACCGCGGGCGGCGCATCGGATGCGTCCGGCGCGTCCCAGCTGTGTTGCACCTCGGTCAGGGCTTCGTCGGTGGCGAAATCGACGCAAGGCGGCAAGGCCTCGATGTCGGCCTGCACCGCCTCGGCAGCGGCGCGCGCCTGGGCACGGGTCTGCGCCACCACGATGGCCAAGGGCTGGCCGGCGTAGTCCACCGTTTGCATGGCCAGCAAGGGCATGCGGTGCTCGCGGCGCAGCGGCAACAAGGGGTTGATGGCGGGAATGAAACGTTCGCCCACGTCTTGGGCGGTGAACACCGCGACCACGCCGGGGCAGCGCCGCGCGGCGTCGGTGTCCAGACCGCGCAAGCGACCATGCGCGACGCTGCTGCGCGCAAACGCCACATGGGCCATGCCGTCGAGCACCACGTCGTGCACGAAGCAAGCCTGCCCGGTGAGCAAGTCGGGGTCTTCGCGGCGCAAGGGCTGAAACGACGAGGGATCGCGCGGCAACGCGTCTGTGAGCATGGGTTTCTCCTGGAGCGGCATTGGACCCGGAAACCCGATGGTGGACAAACGAAAAATCTTGAAAAAGCAATCAGCGATGCTTGACAATCCCGCGCATGTCGTCCCCTCACCTCACCTTGCGCCAGTTGCGCGCGTTTTGTCTGGTCGCGCAAGAACAAAGCATGACGCGGGCCGCCGAGAAGCTGTTTCTCACCCCCTCCGCCTTGTCGATGCTGGTGCGCAGCCTCGAAGAAGAACTGGGCATCCGCTTGTTCGAGCGCACGACACGGCGCGTCATGCTCACCGATGCCGGCACCGATTTGTTGCCCACGGCGCAGCGCACGTTGGAGCAACTCGACGCCACGGTGCGCCAATTGCAAGACCACCACCGCGAGCAGGCCGAGACGCTCAAGATCGCCACCTCGCCATTGCTCGCGGCCAGCTTGCTGCCCGGCGCCATCGCACACTTTCGCGGCGACTTTCCCGGCGTGCGCGTCGAGCTGCTGGACGTGCCCGTGGCCGATGTGGCCGAGGCGGTGCGCAGCGGTCAGGCGCACCTGGGCATTTGCACCTCGATCCAAGACAGCAACGATTTGAAATCCGAAGTCGTGTTGCGCGACGCCCTGTGCGCGGCCTGCCCCGACAGCCATGCCCTGGCCGCGCAAGAGCAAGTGGCCTGGGCCGATCTGGTGGAGCTGCCGCTCATCCTGCTCAAGCCGGGCACGGGCTTGCGCAACCTGATCGACAAGGCCTTGCAACGCTGGGCGTCGCAACTGCGCCCCGAGTTTGAAGTGGCCAACATCAACACGGCCTTGGGCTTGGTGAGCGAAGGGCTGGGCGTGTCGGTGCTGCCGGCCTACAGCCTGGCGCGCGCGGGCATCCAGGGCATCGTGGCGCGGCCGCTGCACACGCCTCAGGTGACGCGTGAAATCGTGGCGCTGTCGGCCAACACCAAGGCATTGTCAAGTTCCGCTGAGGCATTCTTAAATCGATTCAAAAAATACGCCTCGCAAACCCCTACCCGCTCTTAAAACCCAACTGCTAGATTGCCTGCCTGCATTCAATCATTGAAGGAGGCATGCATGACAAACACCCGCATCCAGCGTCGCCAATTGGGCCGCTGGCTCGCCGTCGCGGCGCTCGCCGTGGGCAGCTTCGCCCAGGCGCAAACCTGGCCCACCAAACCCGTCCGCGTGGTCACCGCCGCCTCCACGGGCAGCGGCCCGGATGTCGCGCTGCGCTTGCTGAGCGAGCAACTGGCCAAGAAATGGGGACAACCGGTGGTGGTGGACAACCGCCCGGGCGGCAACGGTGTGGTGGCCTTCAACGCCTGGCGTGGCGTGGCACCCGATGGGCATGAGCTGATCCACCTCGACAGCACCATGCTCACCAGCAACCAACACCTCTACAGCAAGCTGGCCTACGACCCGCAAAAAGATTTCGACCCGATTCGCCCCACCTTGCAAACCGACTTCTTCGTCGTCGTGGGCAAGGACAGCCCGTTCAAGACCGTCGACGACATCGTCGCGGCCGCACGCGCCAAACCCGAGAGCGTGACCTATGGCTCTTGGGGCCAGGGCAGCCCCGGCCACTTGGGCGCACTGCGCCTGCAAGCTGGCAGCGACTCACGCATGCTGCATGTGCCGTACAAGGAAATGCCACAACTGTTCGCCTCGGTCGCCACAGGCGAGGTGCAGTGGGCCATGGGCAGTCTGGCCAGTGCCGGTCCGATGGAAAAAGCGGGCAAGGTCCGCTTCATCGGCGTGGGCGCGCCGCAAGCCTCGCCCTACTACCCCAGCGCCCCCGGCATGGCCAGCTCGGCCACTGCCAAGGGCTTTGTCGCCAACTCCTGGTTCGCACTGTTTGCGCCCAAGGGCACACCGAAGGCGCTGCGCGAGAAGATCGCTGCCGACGTGGGCGAGGTGCTGGCACAGCCCGAGATCGTGGAGCGCTACAAGGCCTTTGGTTACACCCGCTTCGACATCAAGCCCGATGAGTTCGCCGAGTACATCCAGAAGGAAACCCAGATCTGGGGCAAGATCATCAGCGACGCCAAACTCAAGCTCGACTGATGCCCTCGGCGCCCTTAAGGGGGCGCTTCAAACACAAAGGCCTGGTGCGATGCACCGGGCCTTTGTGCTTATGAGCGAGGAGTCCAACCAAGGGCCGGGCATCACTCCTTGAACTCGGCGATGTCGGGCTTGGCGCCCCAGACGCAAAACGACGAGGGATGCATCGGGAACTGGCGTGGCCGATACGTGCTCGGGTCTTCGATGATCTTGCGGTCGCTGTTGGAATACTCGTAGACCATGCCGTCCGGTCCCTCGAAGTAGAGAAAGATGCCACCCGACGTGGCGTGCCGTCCTGGCCCAAAGACGATGCGCACCTGACGCTCCTGCAAAAAATAGTAGGAGCGCATCACATCGTCGAACTCCTGCACCTGGAAGTTGATGTGCTGGATGCCCTTGCGCGTGGACGGGAACAACGCCATCTGGTGGTGGCGTGGATTGACCCGCATCAGCGGGCAAGGACCGATCCAGTCGCTGACCATGGCGTTGAAGTGCTTGAGCCAAAAGGCCTGATCGCGCACCGGATCGGTGGTGCATATGCCAACATGGCCAAAGCCCGTCACGCCGGCATCGCGCGCCGGGAAGTAGCGACGCGACGCCTCGTGCGGACGCGACAGCAACTCGATGCGGTTGCCCGTCGGGTCGAGGAACCAGACAAAGGCTTCCACATGGCGGTCTGCGGCTTCCTCGGCCGTGCCCACGCCGCAAGGCACCCCATCGGCTTGCAACTGCGCATGCGCGGCCTGCAAGCTCGCCCAGTCCGTGAGTTCAAACGAGATGACGTGCTCGCCCGGCTCGCCCTGCACGTAGCACAAGGTGTGGTGGCGATGATCGCTGCGCAGGTACAGGCGCTGCGCGGTGCGCCCCACGGTTTGCAGCCCCAAGATCTGGTTGGCAAAGGTCTCGGCCGCATCCAGGTCGCGTGTGCTCACCCGGACATAGTGAATGTCGCGTAACTCAATCATCGTGTCTCCTGTGGTTCTCAGTGCAGGCCAAGGCCGGCTGCCGCGATTCTTGATGGTGCCCGTGTATTTTTCAAATCAAAATCGGTGATGCACCTCATTTCTCATAAAAATACAACCATGACCTCGCCCCTCTCGACCCGTTGGCACCAACTCGACCTGAATTTGCTGCGGGTGCTGCAAGCGGTCTACCTCACGCGCAACGTCACCAGCGCAGCCCAGCAGTTGTTCATGACCCAATCGGCGGTGAGCAACGCCTTGCGTCGCCTGCGCGAACACCTGCACGATCCGCTGTTCATCCGCACCCGCGAGGGCATGCGCGCCACCCCCTTGGTCGAAGCCCTCGCCCCGACTGTGGTGGAGAGCCTGCGCCGGATCGATCAAAGCCTGGCGGCATCCAGTCACTTCGATGCGGCGCAATCGAATCGGTTGTTTGCGTTTTTGACCAACGATCTGGCGCAAATGTTTTTCATCCCACCGCTGATGCAGCAACTCAGTCGCGTGGCGCCCCACATCCGACTGGAGACCATCGATCTGTCGCGCGTCGACGGACAGCGCGCCATGGACGAAGGTCGGGTGGATTTCGCCATCGGCAACTGGCCGCTGTTGGGGCCACGCTATGTGCGCCAAGCCATTTTTTCGGAGCAGTTCGTGGTGGTGATGCGCAAGCGCCACCCGCTGGCGCGCCAACCACGCTTGCTGCAGCGCGATTACTTGCAGGCGCGTCACATCGACTACCGCCCGGGCGGCGAGAGCTACGACACGCTGCGCAGCCTGCTCGACGGTTTCATCGAAAACCGCCACCCACCGCGCCAGATCGTGCTCACGGCCGGCTACGGTTTGGGGCTGGGGGCATTGGTGGCCGAGTCCGACGCCTTGCTCACCATCCCCAGTCGGCTCGCACACCGGCTGCTGGCCGACAACCCAGGGCTGGTGTTGCGTGCACTGCCGTTCCAGATCCCAGCCATCAGCATCTCGATCCAATGGCACAGCCGCAGCAACCACGATGCCGCCTCCCTGTGGATGCGCGATCAACTGCTGACCATTTTTCGCCACGCCTGACCCACCGGGAAGCGCCCCCGGCACCAGCGGCTTGTCGCGCCCGCCCCGAGCGCCCGGGCCTGTTTGATCTGCGTCAAACGAAGCCCTCGATGTATACATAGAACAGCCAAAACACCGCGTTTACCCTCGATTTGATGGGTTTTTCGGTTCATAAGATGCGTGCACTGTATACATCGAACGGTTTTTCATGCGCCCCCTTTCCACCCCTGTGCCGTCGCTTGAACAGCGGCTTGGACCGCACTGAGGCAGGTCGTCGCCATGTACGCCCTGCGTCTGTGGTCGGTTCGCCATGCCCGTGGTCTGTGGCGCGTGTACCGCGCGCTGGCCCGGTTGGCCCCGTTGCTGCGACCCTGCGTGCGGGTGTTTGGGGCTGCGCGCATGCAACGGCTGCTGGCCCCCATCGAGCGGCGGCTCAAGGGCTTGTTCTTCGACTGCCGCATGTGCGGCCAGTGTGTGTTGTCGGCCACTGGCATGGCCTGTCCGATGAACTGCCCCAAGCAGATGCGCAACGGCCCCTGTGGCGGCGTGCGCGCCAACGGCCATTGCGAAGTCGACCCGGACATGCGCTGCGTCTGGGTCGAGGCCACCCACGGTCTGCAACGCATCGCCCCCGTGAGCGACAGTGCGGGCGTCTCGCCCTTGCTGCCGCCACTGGACCGTCGCCAACAAGGGCAATCGACCTGGGTAGAGGTGGTGCATGGTCGCATCGATGCGCCGCGTCAGTCCCCCGTGCCCGAGCGCAGCAGCGCCGCGTCGCGGGTCAGCGCGCTGGCGCAAGCCTGCCGTGAGGGCCGCTTTGTGTTCACCGTCGAAGTGGCACCGCCGGACTCGGCCAACCCGCAAGACTTGCTGGCCCGCGCCGCGCATTTCAAAGGCTGCGTCGACGCCATCAACATCACCGACGGTGCGGGTGGCAACTGCCACATGTCCAGCGTGGCGGCCTCGGCCATCCTGGCGGCCAACGGCTTCGAGCCGGTGTACCAGATCGCTTGCCGCGACCGCAACCGCATTGCCATCCAGGGCGATCTCATCGGTGCGGCGGCACTGGGCATCCAAAACATCCTGTGCCTGACCGGTGACGATGTGAGCCAGGGCGATCACCCCGAGGCCAAGCCCGTGTTCGACCTCGACGCCGTCTCGCTCTTGCACATCGCTCGCGGCATGTGCGAGCAGTCGCGCTATGCCTCAGGCCGCACGCTCACCACACCGCCCGACTGGTTCATCGGTGCCAGCGCCAATCCGTTTGTCCCCCCGCATGCGGACCGGCTCGACAACCTGGAGAAAAAAATCCTCGCGGGTGCGCGCTTCATCCAGACGCAGTTCTGTTTCGATGTGCCCGCCTTCGAGCGTTTCATGCAGGCGCTGCGCGCACGCGGCTTACACCAGCAAGCCCACATCCTGGTGGGCGTGGGCACGCTGGGCAATGCCCGCGCCCTGCAATGGATGGCCCAGCACGTCCCCGGCGTGCATGTGCCCACCGAGGTGATCGAACGCGTGGGCGCGGCCAGCGACCCGCGCGCCGAGGGCCAGCGCCTGTGTCTGGAAACCATCGAACGCTTGCGCCAGATCGACGGCGTGGCGGGCGTGCATGTCATGGGCCACAAAAACGAAACCACGCTGGCCGAAATCATCCAACGGGCGCGGGAACGCGCCTGACACCCCATCCCCCACCCCCAGGAGACGCGCATGGATAACCTGACCGACGAAGAACAGCAACTGGTCGAATGGCTGGCCGACATGAACGAGGACGACGCCCTCGTCTTGGCCAACCGCATGTTGCTCGAAGACCAGAAAGACCCGATGCGCGTGCTCGACCTGTGCCGTGCGGCGATGGACATCGTGGGCAAACGCTTCGAGGAAGGCGAATACTTTCTGCCCGAGCTGGTGCTGGCCGGCGAGATGCTGGACAACATCGGGGCCGTGGCCAAGCCACTCATCAAGGCGGCGGGCGGCGGTGCGGTGCAGACGCACGGCAAGGTGCTCATCGGCACGGTGCACGGCGACTTGCACGACATCGGCAAGAACATCGTCAGCTTCATGCTCGACATCAACGGTTTCGAGGTCAAGGACATCGGCGTGGACGTGCCGGTGCAGACCTTCATCGAGGAGATCCGGGCCTATCAGCCTCAGGTCGTGGGCCTGTCGGGCTTTCTCACACTGGCCTTTGACTCGATGAAAGAAACCATCGCCGCCTTCGAACAAGCCGGCATCCGCGAGGAGTTCAAGATCATGATCGGTGGCGGTCAGATCGACGAGACGGTGCGCGCCTACACCGGTGCCGACGCGTTTGGTGTCAACGCGGTCGAGGCCGTGGCCCTGTGCCGCAACTGGATGGGAGTCGCCGCATGAGTCAGATGATCGGCCCCTACGAGCAAAGCGACGCCGCCAAGGCCGCCTACGACGCGCGCTGGGAGCGCATCCTCGCCTGCGTGCGACTGGAGCAGCCTGACCGCATGCCGGTGGGCATGCAAAGCTTCTTCTGGCCCGCCACCCATGCGGGCATCAGCTACCGCGAGTTGATGTACGACTACGACAAGGCCAAGAAGGCCTGCTACGACGTGGTCCTGGAGTTTGAACCCGACGGCGTCTACCCGATGCTGATGGGCACCAACATGGGCCGCGCCCTCGAAAAACTCGAGTTCAAGCAACTGCAATGGCCGGGGCATGGCGTGGGCGACATGCAGCCCTACCAATACCTGGACCGCGAGTACATGAAGGCCGAGGAGTACGACGACTTCCTGTTCGATCCGACGGGCTTTTACATCCAGAAATACCTGCCGCGCGTGGCCGGTGCCTTCGAAGGCTTTGACAAGCTGCCGGTGTTTCCGGGTCTGCATTACTTCCGGCTCGTCAACGGCATCCGTCCCTTTGCCCTGCCGGAGGTGCGCGCCTCGTTCGAGAAGATCGTCGCCGCCGCCGAAGAAGTGAATGTGTTTTTTGCCAACCACACCGACTGGGTGCAGCAGATCAACGCGGCGGGCTTTCCGCTGTTCAATGGCGGCAACTCCATCGCGCCCTACGACTTCATCGCCGACTACTTCCGGGGTGCCACCGGCATGATGAAGGACTTGTACCGCCACAAGGACAAGCTCAAGCAGGTGCTGGACAAGGCCGCTGTGTTCATCGCCCGCTTCACCATCGCCAATGCGCGCGCGGCCAATCACCCCATCGTGTTCATTCCCATCCACTGGGCACCCGATGCGTTCATGAGCCCCAAGCAGTTCGAGGAATTCTGGTGGCCGTCGTTTCGTCGCATGCTGCTCGAACTCATCGACGCCGATCTGATCCCGATGCCGATGTGGGAAGCCGACTGCACCAAGCGGCTGGAGGTCATCAAGGACATTCCGGCGGGCAAGTGCATCTACTGGTTCGAGCGCACCGACATGGTCAAGGCTTTCGAAGTGCTGGGTGACCGCGTGGCGCTGCGCGGCAACCTCTCGCCCTCGCTGCTGACCACGGGCAAGCCCGACGAGGTCGATGCTGCGGTCAAGCATTTGGTGGACAACGTCTGGCGCAAGGGCGGCAAGCTCATCCTCGACGGCGCGTTCGGCATTCCCGACGAAACGCCCTCGCCCAACGTGCGCGCCATGTTCGACGCCGCGCGTCGGTACGCGGGCTGACCGCCCGCAGGACACACGCCATGCCGGTGATCGCCATCGACGCCTTGCGCCAGCTCCAGCGGCGCGCGTCCGAGCGCGCACTCAAGCCCGCACCGGAGCGGCTGCGCCGCGAGGCGCTGGCCTTGGTCGAGGCCGAGTCGCTGGCGCAAGCGCAGGCGAGCTACCGACTGGTGCCCATTGAGCACATCGGTGCGCAAGGGCTTCTGTGCATCGAAGGACACACGCTGCCCGCCCCCTGGCTGCTGCCCGAGCGCGGTCAACTCACCGCCGTGGCCTGTGCCGTCTGCACCCTGGGGCCCGATCTGCCCGCACGCGTGCAGAGTCTGTTCGACGAGCGCCGCGCCGCGCTCGCCGTGGGGCTGGACGCCTTGGGCAACGAGCTGCTGTTCGCCGCCTCACGCGTGTTGCAAGACCGCATGCTGGCCGACGCCCGACGCCAGGGCCTGAGCATGGCCGGCGAACTGCGCGCGGGCGACCCAGGGTTGGCGATCGAGACCCAAGGCACGGTGCTGCAACTGGCGCAAGCCGAGCGCGTGGGCGTGCGTTTGAGCGCGGGCGGCATGATGCACCCGGTCAAGACCACCTCGATGGTGTTGGGCGTGGGCCTGGCCCTGCCGCCTGCGCATTGGTCGCGCTGTGACCACTGCCCAACCCGGGATCGCTGCAAGCTGGTGCAGTCGGAGGCCACCGCATGAACGCGCGCACCGACACGCCAACGGCCACGCACCAATTGCACTTTGCGGATCTCGCGCGCGAAGTACCGGGCGTGGTCAGCGACAGCATTTTTCAGACAGCGCGCCGCCACGGCGTGCGCATCGTCGGAGCCTGTGGCGGACGCGGCACCTGCGGCTCGTGCATGGTGCGCGTGACCGAGGGTGATTTCAGCGTGCAGGCCAGCCATGCCGATGACGTGGACGCCCCACCCGCAGGCGACCACCACGCGCCGTCGCGGCGCAAATGGGTGCGCGCCTGCCAGACCCATGCCGTGAGTGACTGCACCATTGAGATCGCGCCGCGCTCGCTGGCCCCGGTGGTGCGCGCGGAAGCCGACACGCGCGATGCGCCCGCGCTCGTGCTGGACACCGACATCCACGCCCACGATGTGGCGCTCGCCCCCGCCAGCCTGAGTGACCCACGCGCCGACGCTCAGCGTCTGCGCGATGCCGCGCCCGTGTCCAACGCCGACATCGAGTGGAGAACCGCTGCGCAGTTGTCGAGCGAGCTGCGTCGCCACGACTGGCGCTTGCGCACGTACTGGCGCGGCCCCACCTGCATCGGCATGACTGTCACGGGCGCGCGGGCGTTGGGCCTGGCGCTGGACTTAGGCTCGACCAATGCGGCGGGGTTTTTGATCGACCTCGAAGACGGCCGCCACCTCGCCAGCCTGGGGCTGGAGAACCCGCAAGTGGCCTGGGGTGGTGACGTGATCAGCCGTGTCAACCACGCCTTGCGCGAAGGTGAGCGTGGCAGCACCGAACTGCGCGAGGCGGCGCAGCGCGTCATCGTGGCACTGGCGCACGACCTCACGCGCAGCGCCGGGGCCGAGCTGTCGCAGATCGTCGAGGTCAGCCTGTGCGGCAACACCGCCATGCACCACCTGTTGCTGGGCTTGCCCGTGGGCCAGCTCGCACGCGCGCCCTTCGTGGCCTCGGTGTCGGACAGCCTGACGCTGCCCGCACGCGACCTCGGCCTGCCGTTCGCGCCCGGCGCGCAGGTGCAGGTGGCACCCGGCATCGGCGGCTTTGTCGGCGGCGACCATGTGGCAGCGTTGTTGGCCACGCAAGCGCAGTGGTCGGCCTGCGGCACCAGCTTGTTGATGGACATCGGCACCAACACCGAAATCACGCTGGTGCACCAAGGCCAGCTCTACACCGCGTCCAGCCCGTCCGGCCCGGCGCTCGAAGGCGGCCACATCTCGTGCGGCATGCGTGCGGCGCTCGGGGCCATTGAGCGCGTGCACTGGCACGACGATGGCCCCTCGGTGCAGACCATTGGCGACGAGGAGGCCGTGGGCTTGTGCGGCTCGGGCGTGCTCGACGCCTTGGCGGTGCTGTACCAGGGCGGCGTCATCGATGCGCGTGGGCGCATCCTCGCCGGGCACGCCTCGGTCGAAACACGCAATGGCCAGCGCGCAGTGCGACTCGCACCCGAGGTGTTTGTGACACAAGACGATGTGCGTGCCGTGCAACTGGCCAAGTCCGCCATCCGCAGCGTCACCGAATTGCTGGCTCGCGTGGCGGGCGTGGACACGGCACAACTGGAGCGGGTCATCATCGCCGGCTCGTTTGGTGCCTACATCTCGGTCGAGAGCGCCATCACCATCGGCTTGCTGCCGCGCCTGCCGCGTGAACGCTTCGTGCAAGTGGGCAATGCGGCAGGACTGGGCGTGCGCCAGATGCTGGCCTCGCGCGCCGCGCGCGCACAGGCCCGCGAGCTGGCCGCACGCTGCCACTACCAGGAACTGGCCAGTCGGGCCGACTTCCAAAAAACCTTTTTGAACTTCATTGGCTATCCCAAGGACTGAACCATGAGCGCTGCATTTCCGATTCGCATCATTGGCGAACGCATCAACCCCGGCTTCAAGAGCACCAAGGCCCTGTTCGACCAAGAAGACCTGCCGGGCATCCAGGCGCTGGCCATCAAGCAAGCCGAGGCTGGCGCGAGCTGGCTCAACGTCAACGTCGGCGCACGCGCCCTGACCGACCCGGACTGGATGGCGCGCGTCATCCGTGCCATTCAGGAAGTGGTGCGCGTGCCGCTGTCGTTCGACTTCCCGAGCCAGAAGGTGCAGGAGATGTGCCTGAGCGCCTACGACCGCGAGCGCGCCAACGGCGAGCTGCCCATCGTCAACTCGATCACCGAGCACCGTTGGGATTTGATGGACCTGTACGGCCGCTTTCCGTTCAAGGTCATCCTGATGGCGTCCGAGCGTGTCGAAGACGGCGTGGCCAAGAGCAACAAAACCGCCGAGGACATCTACGGCACCGCACGCCGCGCCGCATTGCGGCTCAAGAACGAGTACGGCATGCCGCTGGACCACATCTTCATCGACATGTCGGTGTCGGCCATCATCGCCGACACCGAGGGCCTCAACCGCAGCACCGTCGAAGCGATTGGCCTGATCGGTCAAGACCCCGCGCTGCGCGGCGTGCACATGATGGGTGGCCTGTCCAACATCGGCCAGCAACTGCCGCCCAAGGCGGTCGATGGCTCCGACCTCAAGCACAGCCTGGAAAACGCCTTCCTCACGTTGACCGTGCCACAGGGCTTTGACACCGTGCTGGGCACGCCGTGGCGTCACTACGAACCACTGCCCGAGGACCACTATGTGTTGCAGACCTACCGTCACTTTCTGACACAAACCGGCAGCAACGCCTTGCGCGCGGTGCGCAAGTTCTACCGCGCATGAACACCACCACACGGCTGCCCGACAGCGGCGAGTTCGCCCTCGTCGTCGAGGCTTGGTTCGACGGCGAGCAGGCCCACAGCGGCCCCACCACCCTGCAAGTGGCGCAGGGTCGCTTACAGGCCATCGGCACCGAAGCACTCGGCGCGCATCTGGCCGAGCGCGGCGTGCCGGTGCAGCGCGGCGGCTTTGTCATGCCCGGTCTGGTCGATGCGCATGCGCATCTGTTCCTTGACGGTGCCAGCACCGACCTGGCGGTGCGCGCCGCGCATTTGCGTCAGGGCGTGCCCGAGCTGACCGAGGCCGCACGCCGCAGCGCCCGCGAGGCGCTGGCCTGTGGCGTGACCTTGGTGCGCGATGCGGGCGACCGCCACGGCATCAACAACACTGTGCGCGACGAAGCACGACACACGCCGGGCTTGCCGCAGGTGCGCTCCGGCGGGCTGGGGGTCAAGCGCCCGAAACGCTACGGTGCCTTCATGGCCATGGATGTGGCCGACGCCGACGCCATCCGCACGTCGGTGCAGCAGTTGGCGACGGTCAACGACGAGATCAAGCTCATCCTCACCGGCATCATCGACTTCGAGGCCGGTGCCGTCACCGACGAGCCACAGTTCGATCTGGAGAGCACGCGGCTGGCGGTGCAAACCGCCCGCGCCTGTGGGCGCAACACCTTTGCACATTGCAGCGGTCCCAAAGGCCTGGCCATTGCCGCCGAAGCAGGCGTGGGCTCGATCGAGCACGGCTTTTTCATGAGCCCCGAGGTCCTGGCCCGCATGCGCGACCACCAAGTGGCCTGGACCCCGACCTTCTGCCCGGTGCATGCCCAATGGGCACGACCCGAGATGGCGGGCTGGTCGACGCAGACCGTGGGCCACCTGCGTCGCATCCTGGACCAACACGCCGAGCAGTTGCAACGCGCCGACGCGATGGGCGTGACCCTGCTGCTGGGCACCGACGCCGGCAGCATGGGCGTGCCGCACGGACTGGCGGTGTTCGACGAGATCGACCGCTACCTCGAAGCCGGCCTGAGCTTGCGCGCCACCTTGCGCGCCGCCACCGCCAACGCGCGGCGGCACTTTGGCCACACCCATGCGCGTCTGGAGGTGGGTGCGCCCTGGGACGCGGTGTGGCTGGCCGACTCGCCCTTCGAACGCCTGGCGGCGCTGCGCACGCCGCGCCAGGTCTGGGTCGCACGCTGAGGCGGTCGCGCCCGCCCGCACCGCGTCGCACGCCGTTGCACGCCGCTGTGTCGGCTCAAGCCCCGAGCGGTCCACAGTCAAAGGGGTGACAAGCCGCGCTTGTCGGCGGACGGCACGGCTGCAAACATCAGCGCCCTTTCAAGGTGTGACGACATGATGCATTTCACCCTCAACGGCCAGCCCCGTCAGGTGGCGCTGGCCCCTGACTACCCGCTGCTCGACGCGCTGCGCCAGCACCTGGGCTTGCACAGCGTTCGCCTGGGTTGCGGCCAGGAACAATGCGGCACCTGCCATGTGCTCATCGACGGGCAATCGGTGCCCACGTGCAGCAGCAGTGTGGACCGCATCGCGGGTCGCCGCATCACCACCCTCGAGGCCGGACGCGAGGGCTGCGCCGACCCGCTGCAATCGATCTTGCAGGCGCTGCAACACGCCTTCGTCGCCGAAGAAGCGGCGCAGTGCGGCTACTGCACCAGCGGCATCCTGATGACCGCGGCCGCCTTGCTGGCCGCCGAACCCCAAGCCAGCGAAGAGCGCGTGCGCACCGCGCTCGACGGCCACCTGTGCCGCTGCGGCGCGCACCTGCGCATCGTGCGGGCCGTGCTGCGCGCGGCGCAACAGTTGCAGGAGGCCCGCGCATGAGTGCCCCCATCCCGCTGAGTTTGCAAACCAACCCGCGCCTGTCGCAGTGGATCCGCGTGCGCGCCGATGGCCACTTCGAGGTGTTCACCGGCAAAGTCGACATTGGCCAGGGCATCGGCCACACCTTGCGCGTGATGGCCGCGCAGGCGCTGCAATGTCCGCTGTCGCAGGTGCACCTGGTGCCCGTGAGCACGGCGCACAGCCCGGACGAAGCCATGACCGCGGGCAGCCTGTCGGTGCAGCACTCGGGCACGGCCTTGCGCCACGCCTGCGCCCATGCGCGCTGGTTGCTGTCGCAGTCACCCGACCCCAGCGCCCACGATTGGGACGTGCCCGTGCGGCTGGACCTGCCCCTGCCGCCTTGGCCCACCGATGCCGAGGTGCCGGCCCGCAGCGAGTTGCAGGCCCTGGTGCAAGGCGAGGCCTTTTTCCTCGCCGACGCGCTGCCCGTGGGCACGCTGCACGGTGCGGTGGTGCGTCCGCGCGCGCTGCGCTTTGCCGTCGATGACGCGCGCTGGCAAGCGCTGTCGCAGACCTGGGCCCAGCCCGCGCTGCGGCTGTGCCGCGACGGGGCCTTGATCGGGGTCATCGGTGCGGACAGCGCCGAGGTGGCCGCCGCCAAGACACGCTTGTTGCAGCAACCGCTGTGGCAAGTGCAAACCCACGATCTGTCGATGCACGACTGGCCCATGCGCTGGCCGCAACAGACGGCCCAGAGCCAGGTCTTTCACGAGGCGGGCGAAGCACCTGCCGAGGTGCAGGGCGAGGTCTTCGAAGCTCGCTTCATCAAACCGTTTTTGCACCACGCCTCGATGGGGCCGAGCGCGGCGCGGGCCGTTTGGCATGCACAGGGCGCGGTGCGCCTGGAGGTTTGGAGCCACAGCCAGGGCATCTTCGCCTTGCGCCGCGATCTGGCGCTGGCTTTCGGCCTGGAGACCGACGCGGTGGTGGTGCACCACGCGCGCCACGCCGGTTGCTACGGCCACAACGGGGCCGACGACGTGGCTTTTGACGCCGCTTGGTTGGCGCAACAGGTGCCCGGGCAGATGGTGTTCACCCAATGGAGCCGTGCCGACGAGATGGCCTGCTCACCCATTGGCGCGGGCATGGTGGTTCAGGTGCGTGCGCGCGTGGATGCGCAGATGAACCTGATCGATTGGGCGCACACGGTCTACAGCCAAGGCCACAGTTCGCGCCCTGGGCGCGCACCCACGCCGGCCTTGCTGGGTGGCTTTGAAGTGGCGCAGGCGCACCCTCGACTGGAGCCGATCAACATGCCCGCCGCCGTGGGCGCGGGGGCCGAGCGCAACAGCGTGAGCCCCTACCGCACCGCGCACCAACGCGTGGAGAACCACCGCCTGCTGGGCCTGCCGTTTCGCACCTCGTCCTTGCGCAGCCTGGGGGCGCAGGCCAATGTGTGGGCCATCGAGAGCGTGATCGACGACATCTGCCACGCGCGCGGTGTCGATCCACTGGCCCAGCGCATCGCCTGGCTCGACGACGCACGGGCACAAACGGTGTTGCGCCGCGTGGCCGAGCGCAGCCAATGGTCGGCGCGCCGTCAGGCCGCACGCCCCGAAGGCCGAGGCCTGGGCGTGGCCTATTCGCGCTACAAGGGCACGGGCGGCTATGGCGCCGTGGTGGCCGAGGTGGATGTGGCCGAGGTGGTGCGCGTGCGCCAGCTCTGGCTGGCGGTGGACCTGGGCCATGTCGTCAACCCCAGCGGTGCCTTGCTGCAAATCGAGGGCGGTGCCATCCAGTCCACCAGTTGGACCTTGAAGGAAGCTGCGCAGTGGGACGATGAGGGCTTCACCACGCTCGACTGGGAGCACTACCCCATCCTGCGCTTCTCGGAAGTGCCCGCCATCGACATCGACTTGATCGACGCGCCCACGCTGCCCCCGCTGGGCGCGGGTGAGGTGGCGCAAGCCCCGGTGTCGGCGGCCATCGCGAATGCGGTGTTCGATGCCCTGGGGGTACGGGTGCGCGAGCTGCCGCTCACGCCGGAGGTCATCGCCCGCGCGATGTGAACGCGGCGGTGCTGCCACGCACCACCAGCTCCGGGTGCAGCAGCCGCGTCGTGGGACGGGGTCGTTCGTCGGCGCGGGGGTTCATGCAAGTCATCAGCACCTCGGCGGCTTGCGCGCCCATGGCCCCGATGGGCAAGTGCACCGTGGTCAGCGGCGGATGCACGCGGTCCATGAAGGGCATGTCGTTGTGCCCCACCACCGAGAAGTCGCGTGGCACGCGCGCGCCCGAGGCGACGATGGCCTCGATGGCCCCCAATGCGATCAAGTCGTTGGCCGCGACGATGCCCGTCGCCGTGCGGCGTGCAGCGGGACGCGCCAGATAGGCCTGCATGGCCGCGCGCCCGGCCTCGATGGTGTAGTGCCCAGCCACCACCACCTCGCTGCGGGTGCGCGCGTATTGGCGAAACGCGGCCTCGCGCGAGCGGCCGGTGCTGGAGTTGCGGGGCCCCGCCAGGTGCAGCAGGCGTTCGTGACCGAGTTCACGCAGGTGCGTGACCGCCAGGCACATGCTCTGGGTGTCGTCGTTGACGACGCTGGGAAAGCGCCGTTCGCCCAAGCCCCGGTTCACCAGCACCGTGGGCACGCCGCGCGTGTGCAGCCAGTCGAGCAGCGGGTCGTCGATGAGCGAGCTGGCCAGGATGAGGCCGTCGACGCGGCGCTCCAGCAAGGCGCGCAGCACGGCCTCGCGATTGGCGTCGCTGGCCTCGGCCTGCGCCAGCAGCAAGGTCCAGCCGCCTTGGCGCAGACTGAGCTCGGCCCCTTGCAGCATGGGTGCGAACAAAGGGTTGGCAATGTCGGGCACCAACATGCCGACAAAACCGCTGCGCCCGGTGCGCAGGCTGGCCGCCGTGGCATTGGCGGTGTAACCCAGCGACTGCGCCGCCGCCTCGACGCGCGTGCGCGTGGCCGCGGCCACCTTGTCGCGGCCTGTGGCCGAGAGCGCGCGCGCCGCCGTGGCGGTGTGCACGCCGGCCAGTTGGGCCACATCACGCAGCGTGGCAGCCATGGGCAGAAAGGGACAACACGATCATGGGCCGGATTCTAAGAAGCCGGGGCCGCGAAGCTGCAAACGTTTGCAGTCGAGGTGACGCCAAGGGTATTCACTGAGACCGCCATTCACCCGCGCGACAGAGGGGATCTTGCGCTGCAAAACCGGGTTCCTAGAATGCGAACGATTGCAAACGGAGACCGAACCATGGCAACCCCACCCCCTCTCGGACAGCCCAGCGACGCGGCCTCGCTGCTGCGCGCGGTGTTGCAGGAAAACAGCCGCACCCAGCCCGAGCGACTGCGCGAGGTGATCGACGCCCTGACCCGGCATCTGTTTGCCTTCGCACTGGAGACGCGACTGACCTATGAGGAACTGGAGCTGGGCTTGCAATTCCTCAACGCCATTGGCCAAGCCACCAGCCCGGCCAAGAACGAAGCCATCTTGCTGGCCGATGTGCTGGGCCTGTCGACGCTGGTGCAACTGCAAGACGCGCAGCGCATCTTGGCGCAAGGTGGCACCGAGCCGGCCTTGATCGGTCCGTTCTGGCGCGCGGGACATCCGGTGAAAGCCAACGGCGAGGACATCTTCAGCGCGGACACGCCAGGCCAGCGCCTGCGCATCGATGGCCGCGTGGTCGATCTGTCGGGCCAGCCCGTGGCTGGGGCCCTGGTCGATGTGTGGCAAGCCTCCCCCGTGGGTCTGTATGAAAACCAGGACCCGCAGCAAGCGGACAAAAACTTACGCGGGCGTTTCACCACCGACGCGCAGGGGCGATTCGCTTTGCGCACGGTGCGTCCGGCGGGCTACCCCATTCCCATCGACGGCCCGGTCGGGCGCTTGCTCGAACACCAAAGCCGTCACCCGATGCGCCCGGCGCACATCCACTTCATCGCCATCGCGCAGGGCTACCGCGTGCTGGCGACGCAAATCTTCGATGCCATCGATCCGCACATCCACAACGATGTGGTGTTCGGTGCGGTGGGCTCGCTGGTGCGTGAGTTCCAGCCGCACCCTGAACACCCGGACGAGTTGCACCTGACGGTCGAGTTGATGCTCGAACCGGGCGAGACCCGCATTCCCCACCCACCGCTGGACTGAGCCGCCATGACCTCGACCTACCAACCCACCGAGCGGCTCGATGGCCGCGTGGCCGTCATCACCGGCGGCGCGGGGGCCATCGGTACCCGCACGGCGCAACTGCTGAGCGAACGCGGCGCGCGCATCGCCCTCATCCACCGCCGCGACGAGCCTGCGCGCACGCAAGCCATCCTCGACGGCCTGAGCGGCAGCGGACACCGCGCCTACACCGCCTCGGTCACCGACTCGGCCAGCTTGGCGCAGGCCGCCGAAGCCATCGCCCGCGAAATGGGTGCGGCCAGCATCCTCATCAACAGCGCGGGCCACACGCAGCCGGTGCCGCTGAACGACCTCGACGCGTTGAGCGACGCGCTGATCGACGACATGATGCAGGTCAACTTTCGCGGCGTGATCGCCAGCATCCGCGCCTTCTTGCCGCAACTGCGCTCGGCCCCCGATGCGGTGGTGGTGAACGTGTCGTCCATCGCCGCCTTCACCGGCCAGGGCAGCAACCTGGCCTACGCCGCGAGCAAGGCCGCCACCGACTTGGCCACCAAGTCGCTGGCCAAGGCACTGGCCCCCGACCTGCGCGTGGTGGGCGTGTCGCCCGGCGTGGTCAACACCGGCTTTGTGCCCGGACGCGGACCGGAGTTCAACCAGAAAGCCGCTGCCAGCACACCGCTGCGCCGTGTCGGTGAAGCCGACGACGTGGCGCACGCCATCCTCGCCCTCACCACCTCGCTGGCCTTCGCCACCGGCACCACGCTGGTGGTCGACGGCGGGCGTCACCTCGTGGCCTGATCGAACCGCACACCGATATGAACGCGCCTCACACCATCCTGACCTGTGCCGTCACCGGCAACTTGACCCAGCCCTCGCAGACACCGCACCTGCCGATCACGCCCGAGCAGATCGCCGACGAATGCCTGGCCGCGGCCGAAGCCGGCGCGGCCGCCGTGCACATCCATGTGCGCGACCCGCAAACCGGCAAACCGTCGATGGAGCTCGACCTGTACGCCGACGTGGTGCGCCGCATCCGCCAACGCAACCGCGAGCTGGTCATCAACCTCACGACTGGCCCTGGCGGGCGCTTCATCCCCAGCGAAGACGACCCACAGCAAGCCGCGCCGGGCAGCACGCTGTGCCGGCCCGAGTTGCGCGTGGCGCATGTGGCCGCGCTCAAACCCGATGTGTGTTCGCTCGACCTCAACACCATGAACTCGGGCGATCAAGTGGTGATCAACACACCGAACAATGTGCGCAAGATGGCGCAGATCATCCGCGACGCCGGCACGCTGCCCGAGCTGGAGTGCTTCGACTCGGGCGATCTGGTGCTGGCGCAAACGCTGATCCGCGAAGGCAGCCTGCCCGCGAGCAGCATCTACACCCTGGTGACGGGCGTGCGCTATGCCCTGCCCTCGTCCACCGAGGCGCTGCTGTTTGGCCGCAGCCTGTTGCCCGCGGGCGCGGCCTGGAGCGCGTTTGGCATCGGGCGCTGGGCCTTTCCCATCGTGGCGCAGGCGTGGCTGCTGGGCGGCCATGTGCGCATCGGTCTGGAAGACACCATCTACCTCGACAAGGGCGTGCTCGCCCCGGGCAACGCGGCCTTGGTGGCGCGCGCCCGCGACATCATCCAACACCTCGGCGGCACCCTGGCCAGCGCGCGTCAGGCGCGTGCCATCTGGGGCCTGCGCGAACACAACGGAGCCTGAACCCCCATGCCTGCCCTGTACCTGTCCCAAGCCTTTGCCACACCGAACGACATCGCGCTCACGGTGCGCGAGACGGCACCCCCCGTGTGTGGCCCGACCGAAGCCTGCATCCGCGTGCACATGGCTGCCATCAACCCCTCCGACGTGAAGGCCAGCTTGGGCCACATGCCGCAAGCGGTGTTCCCGCGCACGCCCGGACGCGACTACGTGGGTGTGGTCGAGCAAGGTCCGAAAGCCTGGATCGGCAAAACGGTGTTCGGCTCGGGGGGCGACGCTGGCATCACGCGCGATGGCAGCCACGGCACCTGGCTGGTGTTGCCCCAGCGCGCGCTGCTGGAAAAACCCGCTGCGCTGTCGCTGGCGCAAGCGGCCAGCATGGGCGTGCCTTGGGTCACTGCCATCGACGGCTACCTGAAAGCGGGCTGGCCGCAACCCGGTGAATGGGTGCTGGTGGCCGGCGCCATGGGCAAGGTGGGGCTGGCAGCGGCGGCACTGGCGCAGTTGCATGGCGCGCGTGTGGTCGGTCTCAAGCGCGCCAGCACGGCGGCGGTGCCCGGTCATGCCTGCGAGGTGTTGCTGGACCTGGAGACCGAGGGTCTGAGCGAGCAACTGCTGGCCCTGACCGGCGGCGCGGGCTTTGGCCTGATGTTCAACACCGTGGGCAGCCCCTACCTCGGCTTGTCGCTGGATGTGCTGGCGCACAAGGGACGGCAGATCCTCATCTCGACGCTGGCGCGCGACTGTCCGTTCGACATCTTCAAGTTCTTCCGCAAGGAGCTGACGTTCTACGGCGTGGACACGCTGAAGATGGACACCGTGGCCAGCAATGCGTTGCTGCGCCGCCTGCTGCCCCACATCGACAGCGGTCGGCTGCGTCTGCCGCAAGAGGACCGGCCCACGATCTACACCTTGGCGCAAGCCAGCGCGGGCTATCGCGACACGTTTGCCAATGGCGGCGTGGGCCTGCTCGATCTGCGCGACGCCGCTTGAAGGAAGCCACCATGCATGTGACCCACCACGATCAAGCCCGACCCTATGAGGCCCCCGGTCACCACCGCTTGACGATGCACCGCATCCAAGGGATGGAGGTGACGCCGCTGCAAGGCCTGTGGTCGGCACGGCTGGACCTGCAAGCCGACGCGCACGTCGAGGCCAAGGCCTCGCCGGCAGCCAAGCTCTACCTCGTGACGCAAGGCCGGGTGCGCTTTCGCGGTGGCGAGCAGACGGTGGAGCTGAACACGGGTGACAGCGTGTTCGTGCTGCCGAACGAGGAACGCGAGTTCCGCGAATGCGCGGGCGCACCCGCGCAGATGTACCTGGTGATGCTGGAACACTACCCAGCCACCCAGTCCTGATCGATCCGTTCATTCATCACACAAGGAGACCGCCATGACACGCACGCAGAAGTTTCGCCGTCTGACCCTGGCCCTCGGCTTGGGCTGGGCCCTGGGCAGCAACGCCTGGGCCCAAGCCGCCTGGCCCTCCAAGACCATCACCTTCGTGGTGCCGTTCACCGCCGGCAGCGCCACCGATGTGCTGGCCCGTCTGTATGCCGACAAGCTGGGCTCGCGCCTGGGCCAGACCATCGTGGTCGACAACAAAGTCGGTGCGGGCGGCACCATCGGCACCGCGCAAGTGACACGCTCGGCCCCGGACGGCCACACCTTTGTGGTGGTCTCCACCGGCCACGTGGTCAACCCGGTGCTCTACAACTTGAACTACAAGCTGTCGGACCTGAGCGCCGTCTCGCCCCTGGGCAGCCTGCCCAGTGCGCTGGTGGCGGCCCCCAAGCTCGGCGTCAAAACCGTCAAGGAGTTGGTCGACAAAATCCGCGCCACGCCCGAGGGCATGAGCTACGCCAGCGCCGGCATCGGCAGCGCAGCCCACGTCAATGCCGCCAAGTTCGTCGATGGCCTCAAGCTCAAGGGCAACCATGTGCCCTACAAGGGCACACCGCAAATGCTGGTGGACATTGCGGGCAACAACGTCGAGTACGTGTTCGCGCCGCTCATCTCCAGCGTCACCATGATCCGCGAGAACAAGGTGGTGTTCCTGGCCGTCAGCTCGGAGAAACGCGCGGCCGCTTTCCCCAATGTGCCCACGATGGCCGAGGCGGGCTTCCCCGAGGGGCAGTTCAATTTCTGGATCGGCATGCTGGCCCCAGCCAACACGCCCGCGCCCATCCTGGAGCGCATGAACCGCGAGATCTCGGCGGTCATGGACCTGCCGGAAGTGCGCGAGAAGATGGAAGGCCTCGGCGCCCTGCCCTTCAAGATGGAACCCGCTGCGTTTGACAAGTTCATCGAGCAGGAAGCCAACACGCTGGGCACGGTGATGCGCAATTCCGGAGCCAAAGCCCAATGAGTCTCTCCCCGATCCAACTGGCCTACATCTCGGGCGGCTTCCCCATCTGGGCTTTGATGGTGGCCCAGCACCGGGGTTTGTTCAACGACGCCGGGCTGGCGGTGCAGATCACCCACACCGGCTCGTCACAGGTGCAGTTGCAAGGCCTGCGCGAGGGGCGCTTTGACATCGGCTTGCAACTGGCCGATCACCCGGTGCGCGCCACGCTGACGGGTTGTCCGATGGCCATCCTGGCGGCACAAACGCATGCGCCCGATGTGGCACTGGTGAGCCAGCCGCAACTGCGTCAGATCGGTGAGCTGCGCGGCCAGCGCGTTGCCGTCGATGGTGCGCGCAGTGGTTACGCCTTGCTGCTGCGCCAGCTGTTGCGCCAGCACGGTTTGGCCGAGGGCGAGGTGACCTTGGTGGAGGTGGGCGACTCGCAGCAGCGCGTGCAAGCCCTGCAAGCCGGTGAGCTGGCCGCGAGCTTCATCAACCCGCCCCTCGACAAGGGACTGGTGGCGCAAGGCTTCACCCGCCTGACCTCCACGCGCAGCGCGTTTCCCGACTACCCCGGTCCGGTGGTGGCGGCGCGACGCGATTGGGTGGCGACGCATGCGGCTCAGGTGCGTGCGTTTCAGCAAGCCTGGCAAGCCGCTTGGCAATGGCTGCTCAACGAAGCCCACACCGCCGAAGCACTGGCGCTGGCGCGTGAGCATCTGCAAGCCGATCCGGAAGCCGCGCAGCGCGCGCTGGGCGCTTTGCGCGCGCAAGGTTTGCCGCAGATCAGCGACGCCGCCTTGCAGATGGTGATCGACGTGGTGGCGCAGGCCGAAGGCCACGTCGACGACCTGCCCACGCCCCAACAGCTGCGCGCCTGAGTCGCGCGCAGCCAGCTTCGTCAGACGGTGATCGACAGCAGCTCGCCCGGCTTGGGCACGCTGACCTTCACCGACGGGCGCAGCTTGTGCATGGCCTGTTGAAACTCGCGACCCGCGTCGACGCCCTTGACCAAGGCGTTGTGGCCATAGTGGAACGGCATGGCCGCCTTCACACCCAGCCACTGACACGCTTGCGCGGCCTCCTCCGGCCCCATGGTGAACGGGCCATCGCCCACGCACACCAGCGCCAGATCGGGCTTGTAACGCTCACCCAGGGTTTTCATCTCGCCAAACAAATCGGTGTCACCACTGAGGTAGACGCGCACGCCACCAATGTCGAGCATGTAGCCCGCCGCCGGAAAACCGTGCAGGTTGGAGTGCACCGCCGGAACCAGCCGGGCCATCATCTGGCCGTGCCGCGTGGTGCCACCGAAGTTCATGCCCGCGCCGTTGTTGACCACCACCTTGGGCGGCTCCAGCCCGGCCTTCTTGAAGTCCTCCACCAAACCGCCGCGCATCAGGTCGCTCTGGCCAGTGGTCTTGACGGGCAAGCCAGCGTCACTCAACGCCTTGAGCATCTCGAAGTAGTCACCCATGTGGTCGCCATGGTCGTGCGTGAGCAAGACCAGCACCGCTTCCGGGTTCTTGCTGGCGACGTATTGCACGAAGCCCTCTTTGCTCGCGTATTCAGCGGGCTTTTGCACGCCAAAGCGGTCCCACCCGCTGTTGTTCCAGACCCAGGCATCGCAATAGGCGATTTGCTTGTAGTCCGGCGTGGCGATCTCGGCCACACCACCGCCGAGCCAACGGATGTGGAGCGTGGCGGGCTTGCGCCCGGCCTGCGCCCAGGCGGACCCTGCGCCCAGACCTGCCAGTGTGAGCCCCGCGCCACAAGCCAGCAGGCCGCCGAGGGCCGCGCGTCGACTCAGCTCAGGAACAGACGATGGCGTGGCGGGGACAGACGTGTTCATGGATGCTTTCATGGGGTCTCCTTGGAGTGAATGGTCGAGGGCCTCACCCAGCGCGGGATCGACCGAGCTGCGCATATTAACGAACCCAGTCGCCGCACGCCAGCACAGCGCTGACAGATTTAGACTGCACCCCCAACCGTTTGTAGCGACAAGATAGGAGTGACACATGAGTGAATTTCCACAGGACATCTACACCGAACCGCGCAACGTGGATGTCGACACCTTGCGCAACCTCGGCCCACTGCGCGCGCTGGCCGGCGTGTGGGAGGGTCAACGCGGTCTGGACGTCAAGCCCAAGGCCGATGGACCGAAGAAGCAGGCCTATGTGGAACGCATCGAGTTGCAACCCATCGATCCGCAAACCAACGGTCCGCAACTGCTGTACGGCTTGCGCTACCACACGCATGTGACCAAGCCCGATCAGGTCAAGACCTACCACGACCAGGTGGGTTACTGGCTGTGGGAGCCAGCCACGGAAACCATCCTCCACACCTTGACGATCCCGCGCGGTCAAGTGGTGATGGCCATGGGCCAGGCGCGTGCGGATGCGCGTGAGTTCGAGTTGCGCGCCACGGAAGAAGACCGGCACTTTGGCATCCGCTCAGCGCCGTTTCTGGATCACGCGTTTCGCACGGTCGAGTTCCGCATTCGCGTGACGGTGCACGAGGACGGCAGCTGGGGCTATGAAGAAGACACGGTATTAATGATTCGCGGCCAGAGTGAACCGTTTCACCACAAAGACCGCAATCGACTACACAAGGTGGCTGAGCCCACGCCTAACCCACTGGCGCGTCAGGCCTGAAATTCTTCGGTGTCGACTTCTGAGGCGTTCTGCGCGTTGTAGCGCGCGCCGCGCACGGTGCGCGAGTTGATGAGGTCTTCCAGACGCTGCATCTGCTCGGCACTCAACATCACCTGGTCGGCCGCCAGGTTCTCTTCCAGGTGCGCGATCTGGCTGGTGCCGGGAATGGGGATCAGCGTCGCGTCCTTGTGCAGCAGCCACGCCAGCGCCAACTGCGCGGGCGTGCAACCGACCTCGCGCGCGATGGCCAGGAAGCCATCAAGCAAGGGCAGATTGGCGGCGTAGGTATCGGAGGCAAAGCGCGGCATGTGCCGGCGGATGTCGTTGGCCGCCAGCGTGCCCACATCGCGCAGCTCGCCGCACAGAAAGCCGCGCGCCACCGGGCTGAAGGCCACGAACACCACGCCGAGTTCGCGGCAGGTGTCGAGCACCGCGATCTCGGGGTTGCGCGTCCACAGCGAGTATTCGGTTTGCACCGCCGTGATCGGGTGCACCGCATGCGCGCGGCGCAAGATGGGTGCCGACACCTCGGACAAACCGATGGTGCGCACCTTGCCGGCACGCACCAGATCGCTCAAAGCGCCCACGCTGTCCTCGATGGGCACTTGTTTGTCCCAGCGGTGCAGGTAGTACAGGTCGATGACGTCAACGCCCAGCCGCGTGAGGCTGTCTTCGCAATTGCGGCGGATGGCGTCCGGACGACCGTTGATGACGCGCTTGACGCCATCGGGAAACGTCACCCCCGCCATGCCGCCCTTGCTGCACAGCGTGATCTCGTGGCGATGCGCCTTGAGGGCGCGGCCCACCAGGGTTTCGTTGGCGCCAAAGCCGTACAGCGCTGCGGTGTCGAACAGCGTGCAGCCCAGATCGAGTGCGCGGTGGATGAGCGCCTCACCCTGCTCGGGCGACGGCGGCACACCATAGGCGTGACTGAGGTTCATGCAGCCCAGCCCGAGGGCCGAGACGGTGAAGGGACCAAAGGCGCGTTGCTTCATGGCGCGACCCAAACTCAGACTTTTTGAATCGCAGCCACCGCTGCGCGCAGGCCCAGCGTGTAGCTGTCCACGCCGAAGCCGCAGATCTGACCGCGAGCGATGTCGGCGATGACCGAGTGGTGGCGAAAGGCCTCGCGTGCATGGATGTTGGACATGTGCACCTCGATGATGGGGCACGCCAGCATGGCCAGCGCATCGCGCAGACCGTAGCTGTAGTGCGTCCAAGCCCCAGCGTTGATGACCAAGGCATCGACGCGATCGCGGTGCGCCTGGTGGATGCGCTCGCACATCGCGCCTTCGTGGTTGGTTTGGAAACACGTCAGCGTCACACCCAGCTCGCGCGCCAGCGCCTGGGTCTGCGCCTCGATGTCGGCCAGCGTCGCCGTGCCGTATTGGGACGGATCACGCTGACCGAACATGTTCAGGTTGATGCCGTTGAGCAGCAAGACGTTCATGGTTCCTCCGATTCACTGACTGAGACCGCGCCGATCCGGGCCGACGCACCCCCCGATGGTAAAGCCAGCCCATACCCGATCGGGACCGCCCACCCAGGATGCAAACAGGCCCCCGTGCGGGGGCCTGAACGGCGGCACGACCCAATGAGGCCTTAGCCGGCGAGTTGCTGCTCCAGCCCGTGCAGCACTTGGTAGCACGGCAGCACCTGCGCGATGGAGGCATTGGGCTCGCGGCCTTCGCGGATGGCGGCAAAGAACTCGCGGTCTTGCAACTCGATGCCGTTCATCGACACATCGACTTGCGAGACGTCGATCTTTTCGTCTTTGCCGTTGAACAAGTCGTCGTAGCGCGCCAGGTAGGTGCCGGTGTCACCGATGTAGCGAAAGAAGGTGCCCAGCGGACCGTCGTTGTTGAACGACAGGCTCAGCGTGCAGATGGCACCGTTGGCCGCTTGGAGCTGGATGCTCATGTCCATGGCGATGCCCAGGGTCGGGTGAATCGGCCCTTGGATGGCGTTGGCTTTCACGATGGGGCTACCGGCCTGATAGGCGAACAAGTCCACCGTGTGCGCGGCGTGGTGCCACAGCAAATGGTCGGTCCACGAACGCGGCTGGCCCAGCGCGTTCATGTTGGTGCGGCGGAAAAAATAGGTCTGCACATCCATCTGCTGGATGTTGAATTGACCGGCTTGGATCTTCTGGTGCACCCATTGGTGGCTGGGGTTGAAGCGGCGCGTGTGGCCGCACATGGCGACACGGCCCGTCTGCTGTTGCAGGGCCAGCACCTCTTCGCCCTCTTTCAACACATCGCACAGCGGAATCTCGACTTGCACATGCTTGCCGGCCTGCAAACAGGCCTTGGTCTGGGCCGCGTGCATCTGCGTCGGGGTGCACAGGATCACGGCGTCGACTTCCTGGATCTGGAGCGCGTCCGCCAGGTCGGTGCTGACGTGTGCGATGCCGTATTTGTCCGCCACTTCCTGGGTCTTGGCCAGCTCGCGGCCAATGAGCGAGACCACCTTGACGTCGGGGATGTTCTGGATGCCGTCGAGGTGTTTGATGCCGAAAGCGCCGGCACCGGCGAGTGCAACTTGGATGGTCATGGTGTGTTCCTTGTGTTCAAGCGTTTTCAAGAATGGCGTGACCCACCGCCGTGTTCGAGGCGGGCACATGGTAGAAGCGGTGTGTGAGCTTGGGCGGCGGTCCGCTCAATTGGCCGTTCTGGACATCGGCCATCGCGCCCCGCGCGATCAGCCACATGACGAGTTCGATGCCTTCGCTGCCGGCTTCGCGCACGTAGTCGATGTGCGGAACCTTCGCGCAAGCGACGGGGTCGTGGATGAGTTGGTCCAGCCAGGCGTTGTCCCATGCGCGGTTGATGAGACCGGCGCGCGCGCCTTGCAACTGATGGCTCATGCCGCCCGTGCCCCAGATGTGCACGTTGAGGTCTTCGTCGTAGCTCTCGACGGCTTTGCGAATGGCCTGCCCGAGGTTGAAGCAACGCTGACCACTGGGCACGGGGTACTGCACGACGTTGACCGCAAACGGAATGATGGGGCACGGCCAGGCGTCCTTGGCCGGATCGAGTTCGCCACACATCAGCGACAGCGGCACCGTCAAGCCGTGGTCCACGTCCATCTTGTTGACGATGGTGAGGTCAAAGTCTTGTTGGATGACCGACTGCGCGATGTGCGAGGCCAGCGCCGGATGGCCTTTGACCATCGGCACCGGGCGCGGCCCCCAGCCCTCGTCGGCGGGTTGGAACTCGGCAGCCGTGCCGATGGCAAAGGTGGGGATCAGGTCCAGGCTGAACGCCGTGGCGTGGTCGTTGTAGACGAGGAAGATGACGTCGGGCTTGTTCGTCTTCATCCACTGGCGCGAGAACTCGTAGCCCTTGAACAGCGGCTGCCAATACGGCTCGTGGGTCTTGCCCAGGTCCATGGCCGCGCCGATGGCGGGCACGTGCGAGGTGTAAACGGATGCGGTGATGCGTGCCATGTTCAGTTGCCTTTCTTGCCAGCGGCGCCTTGCGGCTGGCGATGCGCCTGTGCGTCGCCGTCTTCGCCGATGTAGCGGTTGCCCTCGATGGAGCGTCCGCCTTGGATCATCATGTGGCGGTATTCCTCCTCGGTCATGCCAGTCATGGAGCCCGCCATTTGCTGAAAGCTCTTGCCATCGGTGGCACCGATCTTGGCGAGGAAATAAATGTTGCCGCCGGTGCGCATGCACCAGTTGAGGTCGCGCGCCAGCACGGCCTGCTTTTGCTCTTCGCTCATCGGCCATTCGTCGAGGTAGGCGCGTTCATTGGCCTTGAACCTCGCACGGTTGTCCGCCTTCATCAGCGACATGCAGAACTGGTTGAGCCAGTAGCCTTTGCGCGATTGCTCGGCATCAAAAATGATGGTGCCGGGAACGTCGGTGTAGGGTTTGTCGAGTGCCATAAATTCTCCAATTCGTCGGTGCCAGAGCTCAGATCTGGCACACGATTTATTTGATTTCCTCAGGCCAGTACAGACGCATCGGGTTGTCCACCAGCAGCTTCTGTTGCAGCTCGGGCGTGGGTGCGATGTGCGGGATGAAGTCGACCAGCAGCCCGTCGTCGGGCATGTGGTCCTTCAGGTTGGGGTGCGGCCAGTCGGTGCCCCACAGCACGCGATCCGGGAACTCCTCGACGACGCGGCGCGCGAATGGCACCACATCGCGGTAGGCGGCGGACTCGCCGTTCAGGGCCTTGGGTCCGGTGACCGATAGGCGCTCGGGACACGACACCTTGCTCCAGACGTTGGGGTGCTGGCGCATGAATTTCAGGAACAGCTCGAACTCCGGGCCGTCCACGGGCTTGCTGACATCGGGGCGGCCCATGTGGTCCACCACCACGGTGGTGGGCAGGCTGGTGAAGAAGTCCCACAGCTCGGGCAGGTCCACCGCCTCGAAGTAGATGACCACATGCCAGCCCAACTTCGCGATGCGACCGGCAATCTCCATCAGTTCGTCCTTGGGCGTGAAGTCCACCAGGCGCTTGACGAAGTTGAAGCGCACGCCGCGCACACCGGCGGCATGCAACTGCTGCAGCTCCTCGTCGGTGACGCTGCGCCGCACGGTGGCAACGCCACGCGCCTTGCCGCCGCTGGCCAGACAGGCATCGACCATGGCGCGGTTGTCGGCACCGTGGCAGGTGGCCTGCACGACGACGTTGCGGGCAAAGCCCAGGTGATCGCGCAAGGCAAACAGTTGCGCCTTGCTGGCGTCGCACGGCGTGTACTTGCGCTCGGGCGCGTAGGGAAACTGTTCGCCCGGGCCGAACACATGGCAGTGGGCATCGACCGCACCGGCGGGCAGTTGGAAGCGGGGCTTGCTCGGGCCGGTGTACCAGTCGAGCCAGCCGGGGGTTTTCTCAAACGTCATGGGTTTCTTTCTCAGGTTCCATCAATCGGGTTGGATGTTGGCGTCGCGCACCAGCTTGGCATAGCGTTGGTGCTCGGAGCGGATGAGTTGGGCGAACATCTCGCGGCTACCGGGCACAACCTCGCCGCCGACGGCGGTCATGCGCTCACGCACCTCACGGGTTTGCAAGGCCTTTTGCACTTCTTCGTGCAGGCGCTGGACGATGGGCTTCGGTGTGGCAGCGGGCGCCACCAGGCCATACCAGACCGATGCCTCGAAGCCGGGGTAGCCCGACTCGGCGATGGTGGGCACGTCGGGGAAGTTGGCGCTGCGCTGGGCACTGAGGACGGCCAGCACCTTGAGCTTGCCGCTGCGCACGTGGGGCAAGACCTCCAGCGCATTGACCGCCACCAGCGGCAACTGGCCGCCGATGGTGTCGGTGATGGCGGGCGCACCGCCGCGGTACGGGATGTGCTGCAAGTCGATGCCCGCCGCGCGCGCAAAGAGTTCGACAGCCATGTGCGGCGTCGAGCCGTTGCCCGGCGAGCCATAGGCCAAGCTGTTGGGCTTGCCGCGAACGGCGTCGATGAGCTGGCGCACGTTTTGATGCGGCAAGGAAGGGTTGGCGGCAATGACCACGGGTACGCGACCTATGAGCGACACCGCCACCAGATCACGCTCGGCATCAAAGGGCGCGGGTTGGTACAGCGACATGTTGGCAGCCAAAGCGTTGGCGGCCATGTGCAAGGTGTAACCGTCGGGTTCGGCGGTGATGACGGACTTGACGGCGATGTTGGTGCCCGCGCCCGGCTTGTTCTCGATGACAAAGGGCTGGCCCATGGACGCCGACAGGCTTTGTCCGATGGTGCGCGCCACCACGTCGACCGCACCGCCCGCAGCGTAGCCGACGACGACCTTGACCGGCTTGTTGGGATAGCTTTGCGCCCAGATCGGTGCGCTGGCCCCAGCGAGCAGACTCGCCAAGCCAACACACCACAGCGCTTTGCACAGGTTTCGAAAGTTCATGCCTCGGCTCCTTTCATGGCGTGGTGCTCAGGCCGCGCAAACCGGCGCGTCGGGCCATGGCTTCGACCTGCCCCGTGCGCACCATGTCGTTGGCAAACTGTTCCAGCCAGGGCATGGCCTGGTTGCGTCCCTTGGGGATGGCCAGGGCCAATTGCTCGACGCCCCAACGATCAGGCAAGACCACAAAGCCCGGCAGTTGATCGGCCAGTTCAAACAGGATGCCCTTGTTGGTGGTGAAGGCGTCGAGCTGTTGCTGTTGCAACATCTGACGTGCCACGCCCAGCGAATCCACGGGCACCAGACGCGCCTGTTGCAATCGATTGGACAAGGCCGCCTGCGACGAGCTGCCTTGGCTCACGCCCACGCGCACACCAGCGCGGTCGAGGTCGGCAAAGGATTGGATGGCGGACGCGGGAGGCACCAGCACGCCGAGCTCCAGGCGCAACAAAGCCGGTGTGAAATCCACCAGACGCGCGCGAGCCGCACTGGCGTTGGTGAAGGTCAGATCGACCTCGCCTGCCGCGAGCGCACGGATGACTTCGGCGACGCGCGGGTATTCGCGCACCTGCACAGGAATTTGCAGGCGCTGCGCCATCGCATGGCCCAACTCGTAGGCCAATCCCACCGTGGGCGAGCCAGGGCTGCGCACCAGCGACGTGGGACTGCCGGCGTACACGCCGACGCGCAACACGCCCTCGGGTGCCAACACCTGGCGCTGCTGCGCCAGATCGGTCATCGGTTCGGCCACACGCGCAGGCGCGAGCGGTTGGAACGACGCCGACAGCGGCACCTCGACGGCGCAGCCCACCAGCCAGCTGGCCAGCAGCACCGACAGGGAGCGCAGGCACAGACGCATCATCAGTCGATGTAACGCAAGCCAGCCGCCGCGAGTGGCTCGCGCATCTTGTACATGTCCAGGCCGAGCACGCCACTGGCGAGCTTCTCGCGCTTGGCGCCTTCGTTGGCTTCGCGCGCCTGGGCGGCTTGGAGGGTTTCGGCGGCCATGGCACGGGGCACGCACACCACACCGTCGTCGTCGGCCACGATCACGTCACCGGGCGTGACCCACATGCCGGCACACACCACGGGGATGTTGACCGAGCCCAGCGTGGCCTTGATGGTGCCCTTGCTGCTGATGGCCTTGCTCCAAACGGGAAAGCCCATCTCGGTGAGCGTCTTGACATCGCGCACCCCTGCGTCGATGACCAAGGCGCGTGCGCCGCGCGCCTGGAAGGACGTGGCGAGCAAGTCGCCGAAGTAGCCATCGGTGCAGTCGGCGGTGATGGCTGCCACCACGATGTCACCCGGCTGGATCTGCTCGGCCACCACATGCATCATCCAGTTGTCGCCGGGGTGCAGCAGCACCGTGACGGCGGTGCCCGAGACCTGCGCGCCCGCGTAGATGGGGCGCATGTAGGGCTTCATCAGGCCGACGCGGCCCATGGCCTCGTGCACCGTGGCCGAGCCCAGGCTCGCGAGTTGATCGGTCACCGTGCGGTCGGCGCGGTGGATGTTGCGATAGACAACGCCCAATTCGTACATGCTGTGCTCCTGAGGGGTTACAGGCCTTTGGCCTTGAGGGTGGCATCCAAGCGGCCGAAGACACGGCGCGCATTGCCTTCGTAGACCTTGTGGCGTTGCTCGGCGTTGAGGTTGGCGGTGGCCTCGATGTAGCGCTTGGTGTCGTCGTAGTAATGGCCAGTCTCGGGGTCGATGCCACGCACGGCACCGATCATCTCGCTGGCGAACAGGATGTTGTCGACAGGGATGACCTTGGTGAGCAGGTCGATGCCCGGCTGGTGGTAGACGCAGGTGTCAAAGAAGATGTTGTTGAGCAGGTGCTCTTGCAACAGCGGCTTCTTGAGCTCTTGCGCCAGGCCACGGAAACGTCCCCAGTGGTACGGCACCGCACCGCCGCCGTGGGGGATGAGGAACTTCAGCGTCGGGAAGTCTTTGAACAAGTCGCCGGTCAGGCACTGCATGAAGGCCGTGGTGTCGGCATTGAGGTAGTGCGCGCCCGTGGTGTGAAAGCACGCGTTGCAGCTCGTGCTGACGTGGATCATGGCCGGGATGTCGTACTCGACCATCTTTTCGTAGATGGGGTACCAATGGCGATCGGTCAGCGGCGGGCTGGTCCAGTGGCCGCCGGACGGATCGGGGTTGAGGTTGATGCCGACAAAGCCGTACTCCTTGACGCACTTTTCCAGCTCGGGGATGCAGGTCTTGGGGTCGACGCCGGGCGACTGCGGCAGCATGGCCGCGCCGATGAAGTGGTCGGGGAACAGTTGCGAGACGCGGTGGCACAGCTCGTTACAAATCGCGGCCCAGGTGGAGGACACCTCAAAGTCGCCGATGTGATGCGCCATGAAGCTCGCACGCGGGCTGAAGATGGTGAGGTCCGAGCCGCGCTCCTTCATCTTGGCGAGCTGGTTGGTCTCGATGGACTCGCGCAGTTCATCGTCGCTGATCTTGAGGTCGGCCACGCGCGGCTTCTTGGACCCGTCTTGGATGCCAGCGATTTGCTGGTTGCGCCAGTTCTCCAGCGCCTTGGGCGCGGTGGTGTAGTGACCGTGCACATCGATGATGAGGGGTTGGGCAAGGCTCATGGGAAGTTTCTTTCGTGACAGAAGAGATCAAGGGTTGGCCGTCGGGGCGCTGGTGCGCGCCCAGTCCATGCCGTGCCGGCGCTTGACATCGAGCGTATCGGCGCTGGTGAGGAAGTGCAGGAACTCGCGCACGTGCGCCAGACGCGTCGCATCGTGGGCCAGGGCTGTGGGGATGCCCGCCGAAAACGTGGTGATGTAGGCCACCTCCGCCGGCAGACACCCCAGCACCGACAGACCCGGCAAAGCCATGAGTTCGCTCAGTTGCTGGAAGCCCAGCGCCGCTTGGCCTTGCGCCACCAGCGTGCCGACGGGTGTGCCTGGCGGCGGCACGACGATGCGGGGGCGCAGTGTCTCCAACACACCCCAGCGTTGAAACAGTTGTTCGAGGTAGACGCCACTGGGGCCGGTCGAATAGCTCAAGGTCGGTGCCGCCATCACCGCCGCACGCAAGTCGGCTTCGCTGGCGATGGCGGGCTGCGGTGCACCAGAGGCCACCGCCACGGCCACGGGCGAATCCACCCAGTCGCAACGGCTGTCACCGAGCAGATGTCCGCCGTCGATCAGGCGCTGCACGGCGTCGCTGGCCAACAGCACCGCATCAAAGGCTTCGCCGGCTTGCACACGCTTGGCAGCGTCCACGCCACCGACCGACACCACCTCGACCGAAACGCCCGAGGCGGCCTGAAACTGCGCGGTCAACTCCGCCAAGACGGCCTTGGTGGCCATGGAGGAAATGGCGCGCAAATGAACAGAAGGCGTTGAAAAAACCATGCAGGCATTCTAGGCAGCACCCCGTGTCCACAGACGCTCCGGGGCGACTAGCTGATATAACAAATCCGCATGGCTGATAATGGGCTATTCTTTTTTGGACGGATGCATGGATCTGCGTCAAATCGAATCGTTTGTGCGCGTGGCGGAGCTGGGCAGCTTCACCAAAGCCGCTGCCGCGCTGGGCATGGCCCAGCCGCTGCTGAGCCGCCATGTGCGCCAGTTGGAGGTGTCGCTGCGACAAAACCTACTCAGTCGCAACGGACGCGGCGTGAGCGTCACCGACGCCGGGCGCGTCATGCTGGAGCACGGACGCGGCATCTTGCACCAGGTGGCGCTGGCTCGCGAAGAACTCGATTCGGTGCGCGGTGCGCTGTCGGGACGCGTGTCGATTGGCCTGCCGCCCAGCCTGTCGCGCTTGTTGACGGTGCCGCTGACGAAGGCGTTTCGCGAGCACCTGCACGGCGCACAGATCACCCTGACCGAAGGCTTTTCGCTGCTGATGCTCGAGAGCCTGCGTGCCGGTCGGCTGGACATGGCGGTGCTCTACAACCCCAGCCCGGCCCCCGATCTGGCATTGAGTGTGTTGCACGAGGACGCGCTGGTGCTGATCTCCAGCGCCGCGCACCGCGCGCGCAGCGCACGCGTCTCGCTGACCGAGGTGGCAGGGCTGCCCTTGATCCTGCCCAGCCGCCCCAACGCCTTTCGCTTGCTGATCGAGACCGAGATGGCCCGGCTCAACGCCCAGCCGCAGATCGCGCTGGAGATCGATGGCCTCAATGCCATTCTGGAACTGGCCCGCGAGGGGCTGGGCCATGCGGTGTTGCCGGCCTACACCCTGAGTGAAGGCACTGCCGCCCAAGGGCTGTGCACACGTGCCATCGAGCGTCCCAAGCTGCGGGCTCAGTTGATGCTGGTGCGATCGGCCAAGCGACCGAACACGCCCACGCACGAGGCGGCGGAGAAACTGCTGCGCGGCGTGCTCAAGACCCATCTCATCGGCGACAGAAAGCCAAGGTAAACCCTAGGCGCTCTTGCATCGGTGCTCGCTAATATGTGAACCATTGTTCGACGGGAGATGCAGATGCTCAAACAACGACTGATGTGCATCGTCTGGCCGGCCTTCATCGTGGCGGGCATTCTGGAGATGGTGGTGTTTGCGGTGATCGACCCAATGGACGTTCACTGGATGTCCGAAGGTTTCGACCTGTCGCGCGAAGGTTTTTACAGCCTCGCGTTTTTCGTCTTCTGGGGCGTCACCATGCTCGCCAGTGGTTTGAGCGTCTTTCTGGCCTACCCCAGCGTGCAGCGACAAGAACTGCGCACCGCGCACGCCGAATAGTTCCATCCCACTGCGGCCCAACAAAAAACCACCCGACGGGTGGTTTTTGTTTTTGATGAGCGGGTGAGGATGCCGGTCAGCGATGGGCGACGTGGTGCAGGCTCAGCGCCGTGACCAAGGTGGCCGACAGCACCAGCAAGGCGCCGGTGTTGTGCAGCACGGCCAAGGACAACGGCCATTGCAGCCAGACGTTGCTCACGCCAATGAGCCACTGCAGCAAGACGGTGTGCATGAGGGCCATGCCATAGGCGCGCCAGCCCAGCTTGCGCAAGCGCCAGCCCAACACCAGCAAAGCCGCGACGACGACGATGGCCAGCCAGCGATGCAGCCAGTGGATCGCCACCAGCGAGGGCAGCGGGAGGCCCTCCCCCGACGCGGTTTGGCCCAGCTCACGGTTGACGGTGAACGCGTGTTCCCAGTCCATCGTGGGCATCCATTGGCCTTGGCACATGGGGTAGTCGGGACAGGCCATGGCGGCATAGTTGGTGCTGGTCCAGCCACCCAGCGTGATTTGCACGATCACCAATCCAAACACCAGCCAGACCCAAGGCTGCAGGCGAATGGCCTGAGCCGACACCTGCAAGGGCTTGCGCTGAAGACGCTCCTGCCACCACAGGCCCAACAAGATGGCGAAGGTGGACAGCCCGCCCAACAGATGCAGTGTGACGATGGCGGGCTTGAGCAGCATCGTCACCGTCCACATGCCCAGCGCCGCCTGGAAAGCCACCAGCAAAACAAGGGCGTAGGGCCATCCGACGCGACGCTTCTCGCGGCGCGCCGCGACGGCCAAGGCCAAGATCATCAAACCCAAGGCACCCGCGATGTAGCGGTGGATCATCTCTTTCCAAGCCTTGGGGGCTTCCACCGGCGCGGTGGGAAAGGCTTGCTGTGCGGCATCGATTTCGTGGGCATGTTCGGGCACGCCGACGAGCTTGCCGTAGCAGCCCGGCCAGTCTGGACAACCCAGACCGGCATCGGACAAGCGCACGTAGGCGCCGAGCGTGACCACACAGGCCGCCGTGATCAGCGCCACCAAGAGACAGGTTCGGTAGAGTGATTTCAAGGTTTTTCTCGCAACAAGACAGCGTTCTCAACGCAGAAGCAAATCGGTGGTGTATTCGAAGTAGCGCTGGATGCTGTAGGCCAGGCCCGACAGCAAGGCGACGGTGCCGACCATGAGGCTGATGACGATGGCACCGATGGTGGCCCAGCGCGTGCGGCCGCAAGGGTGATCCGCGGGCAGCTCGGGGTTGAAGCGCTGGTTCCAGGGCTCCGGGCGCATCAGCCCATAGACGATGGCATTCAAGCAAGTGGCCGCGACGGTAAAGCCAAACAGGGGCAGCAGCCACCAGCTCATCACATCGTCCAGGCCATAGAGCTTGACGCGCTCAAACCCATACACACCCAGGGCGGTCGGGATCGGCAGCAACCAACCGATGAGGTCGTTCCAGCCAAACAAATAAAAACGATGCCCGCCCACCGGGCCGAGCACCAGCGACAACCATGCAGCCAGGGTCTTGCTTTTCATGTCAACGTCCCGGTTGGTCCCACGAGTTGGCCGCGCGCAGCAGGCGCTCCAGATCGCGCTTGATCTTGGCCGCCGCGGCGGTGTCGGGATGGGGCGGGAAGCGCATCATCCAATGCCCCATCGGGTCGACCAAGTACAGGTGGTCGGACAACTGCCGACCGCCAGCAGGCTGCAGCCACTGCGACAGCGCAGCCGCATCGACGCGCAAGATGGTGGCGCCCTGCAGCGCCTCGACCAGCTTCGGCGACACGGGTGCATCGTCCGTCACCAGCCAGACCCGCTCGAATTTGTCCTGTTCTTTGCCCAGCGCCTTGTGCAACTGGCGCTGCACATAGAGCAAGGATTCGCAATCGAGGTTGCAGGCGGCAGACCCGACCACCATGAACAGCCACTGGCCCTGCAGACGGGTCAACGGCACCTCGCGGCCCTGCAGGTCACGGCCCGACCAAGCCGGCAGCGGGCGCTGGGGGTTGATGAGTTCGCCATACGCCGTCTGGCCGGTCTGCGGGCGAATGACGTAGTAAGTGAGGTACGAAGCGATCACGGGTGCTGCACACACCAACAACACCAGCAGCAAACGCCAACGTCCGCTGCGTGTGCGGGCGGCGTCTTCCACCGCCACCTCGGCAGCCACCGGAGACGGCAGGTCGTAGACCGTCAGACCGATGGGCGCGGCTTGAGAACGTGCGTTGGGATCAGCCATGTCGTCGCTTTTGAATGATCTGGAACCAAATGAACAAACCCGCACACAAGGCTGACAAGGCAAACCACTGCAAAGCATAGGCTCGGTTCTTGTCTGCCCCGGTGAGGATGGTGGGCCAATCGCGCCACAGGCCCTCGGATGGATCGCCTGTTTGCTGCACGGTGCCCAGCACGTGCAGGCCGCTCTCGCGCGCGAAATCGGACACATCAATATTTTGCCTGAGGGGCACAAACCCCTTGGACGTCTGGGTCTGCGCGGCAGCCAACTCCATCATGTGCGAGGGCGCAGGCACCCAATGCCCGCGCACCGACACGACACCGGTGGGTGTTTCGATGGTCGGCAGCTTGTCGCTGTAGGTCAGATCCCTGGGGGCCCAACCCCGCACCACCAAGACGGCGGTTTTGTCTTGCAAGCGCAGCGGTGTCAACACCCAAAAGCCCACGCGAGCCCCCATGCTGCGGTTGGCCAGAAACACGGTGTAGGGCTCCAGCCATTCACCCTGCAGGTCCACCGCACGCTGCAACCACGCCGCGTCGCCCTCCCCGGTCTGCAACACATCGGCGTTGTGCAAAGGGGGACGCTGTCGCTGCTGTAACTGCTGCTCGTGCTGCTGTTCCTTGTACTGTGCCCGTCCGAGTTGCCACAAGCCCAGCCGGAAGGTCAAGGCACACATGGCCAGCGTCACCACCAACACCAGCCACCAAGCCGGCGAGAACAAGGCGTAGGAAGAAAAGCGGGGGGTCATGGTCTGGGTGCCACCAAGACCGTCATAATCCGACGCATGAAGATCGTTGTTGTCATTGCATTTCTCGGCATCGTGCTCAGCTTGGGCGCGGCTGGCCTGTTCATGGTCCGGGGCAGTCAAAGCAGCCAAGACAAGAGCATGGTGCGGGCGCTGACCCTGCGCATCGGTATCTCGGTGGGTTTGTTCCTGCTGCTGATGGTGCTCTGGGCCTTGGGCTGGATCGAACCGACGGGCATTATCCCGGGACAAGTCTGAGCCGCACGTCAACCGCCAGTAAAAAGGCCGTCCTTGGACGGCCTTTTTGTTTGCATGGAAGGGCCAGCGACGGCCCCTGACGTGGCCTTACAGCCAGTAGACGAGGAAGTACAGGCCCAGCCAGACCACATCCACAAAGTGCCAATACCAGGCGGCACCCTCGAAACCGAAATGGTGTTCTGCCGAGAAATGGCCTTTTTGCAAACGCAGCGTGATGATCAGCAGCATCAGCATGCCCAAGAAGACGTGGAAGCCGTGAAAGCCCGTCAACATGAAGAAGGTGGAGCCGTAAATGCCCGATGTGAGCTTGAGGTTGAGCTCTTGATAGGCATGCATGTATTCGTAGATCTGGCAAGCCAGGAAGACGATGCCCAACAGCACCGTGGCCCACATGAACGTGATGGTCTTGGCGCGGTCATTGGCACGCAGCGCATGGTGCGCGATGGTGATGGTGACGCCCGAGCTGAGCAACAGTGCGGTGTTGATGGTGGGCAACCAGAACGGGGTCATGGTCACGAAGGGTTCGATGGTCTTGGCGGGTGAGGCTGTGATGCCCTCACCAGCGGTTGGCCACAAGGCCTTGAAGTCGGGCCACAGGGTGGCGAGGTGATCTTCATTGCCCAGCATCGGCACCGAGTGCACACGTGCCCACCACAGCGCGCCGAAGAACGCGGCAAAGAACATGACTTCGGAGAAGATGAACCAGCTCATGCTCCAGCGAAATGAGCGATCGATGTTGGCCGCGTATTGGCCGCTGACGCTCTCATCGATGGCATCGCCGAACCATTGGTACAAAACACTGAGCCAAATCACGAGGCCCAGCAGCAAGGAGTACTTGCCCCAACCCGCATCATTGATCCACTGCCCTGCCCCCAAGATAACGAAAAACAGCCCCAGGGCTGCCATCGCCGGGTGACGCGAAGGTCCGGGCACAAAGTAGTGCGGAACGGAACCGTGCGAATTGGCACTCATGCTTATCTCCTGTTTAAATCTAGACGATGAGATTGACCACAAGGACCAAACTCAACACAAACAACAAACCTGAAACGATGCCGACCAGGACCACCTGGGCCGGCGTCACTTGAGCCACGTCTTTCTGGAATTCGCTGCCTTTGCGAATGCCGAAGAAAGACCAGGCCACCAATTTGAAAGCGCGCAAGGTGGATGCGAGCGTGGACAGCGGACCACTCATGCGTCAGTCCCCACCGTCAACGGTTTCACCGACGCGCTGGGCGGAATGCCTGCCCCCACCTCAAAGAAGGTGTACGACAAGGTGATGGTGTTGACATCCTTGGACAACTTGGGCGACACGTAAAACACCACCGGCCAGGACTTCTTCTCACCCGGTGCCAGCGTGTATTGATTGAAGCAGAAGCACTCCAACTTGTTGAAGTAGGACTGCGCCTGCAACGGGGCATAACTCGGAATGGCCTGTGCCGACATGGTCCGGTTCTGCACGTTCTCAAATTCAAACATCACCGTGACCAGCTCACCCGGATGCACTTGCACGAAACGCTTTTCAGGCGCGAAGCGCCAGGGGCCGCGCACGTTGGTGTCGAACTCGACCGTGATGGTGCGGGTCGGATCCACCTGCGTGTTGGCAACGCCAGCACGGCCATTCATCGAGCCTGCCGCCTCGCGTTCGCTCAGCGCCAGCACATTGACGCCCGTCCATGCACAGATGGCTTGGTACAGCGGCACCAGCAGGTAGCCGAACGCGAACATGCCCAACGTGACCGCCAGCAATTTGCCCGTCAGGCTGAGGTTGCGAGTCACTGCGCGCATGGGTTCAGGCATGGCCGAGCAGCACCATCTTGGCGAAGATGCCGAAGAAAAACACCGCCACGACACTGACCAGAATCAAGGCCAGACGCAGGTTGTTTTTCTTCTGTTCGGGATTCATGGTGCGATCGAGGTTCAGCCAACCACCTTGGTGGCGTCGGCATTGAGTTTGGGCGGCACTTCGTAGGTGTGGAACGGCGCCGGCGACGGCACTTCCCACTCCAGACCTTCCGCAGCCTCCCAGGGGCGTTGGGGCGCTTTCTCGCCACGGCCGCGCATGCAAGGCCAGACGATGGCGACAAAGAAGAAGACCTGCGCGATACCAAACGCAAAGGCACCCACAGAAGCCAAGGCGTTGAAGTCAGCGAACTGCATGGGGTAGTCGGCATAGCGACGCGGCATGCCAGCCAGGCCCAGGAAGTGCATCGGGAAGAAGGTGACGTTGAACGAGATCAGGGTCCACCAGAAATGCAGCTTGCCCAGTTTTTCGCTGTACATCACGCCCGTCCACTTGGGCAGCCAGTAGTAAGCACCCGAGAACATGGCAAACAACGAACCCGCCACCAACACATAGTGGAAGTGGGCCACGACGTAGTAACCATCCTGCAATTGCAGATCGATGGGGGCCATCGACAGGATCAGGCCGGTGAAACCGCCCATGGTGAACACGAAGATGAAACCCACCGCAAACAGCATCGGGGTCTCGAAGGTCATCGAACCGCGCCACATGGTGGCGATCCAGTTGAACACCTTCACGCCCGTGGGCACTGAGATGAGCATGGTGGCGTACATAAAGAACAGCTGTCCCGTCACCGGCATGCCCGTGGTGTACATGTGGTGCGCCCAGACGATGAACGACAAGATGGCGATGGACGCGGTGGCGTAGACCATCGACGCGTAGCCGAACAGCTTCTTGCGTGCAAAGGCCGGGACCACCTGGCTGATGATGCCAAACGCCGGCAAGATCATGATGTAGACCTCAGGGTGACCGAAGAACCAGAAGATGTGCTGGAACATGATCGGGTCACCGCCACCGGCGGGGTTGAAGAAGGTGGTGCCGAAGTGACGATCGGTCAGCGTCATGGTGATGGCGCCAGCCAGCACGGGCATGACCGCGATCAGCAAGTAAGCCGTGATCAGCCAGGTCCACACGAACATCGGCATCTTCATCAGCGTCATGCCGGGGGCACGCATGTTGAGGATGGTCACCACGATGTTGATCGAACCCATGATGGAGGATGCGCCCAGGATGTGCATGGCAAAAATGCCCGCGTCCATCGAGGGGCCCATTTGCATCGTCAGCGGCGCGTACAGCGTCCAGCCCGTGGCGGGTGCGCCACCGGGCATGAAGAACGAGCTCGCCAGCATGACGGCCGCAGGAATCATCAGCCAGAAGCTGAAGTTGTTCATGCGGGCAAAGGCCATGTCGGGCGCACCGATCTGCAGCGGAATCATCCAGTTCGCAAAGCCCACGAACGCCGGCATGATGGCGCCAAACACCATGATGAGGCCATGCATGGTGGTGAGCTGGTTGAACAGCTCAGGGTTGACCAGTTGCAAGCCCGGCTGGAACAGCTCGGCGCGGATGAGCAAGGCCAGCACACCGCCGAACATCAGCATGGTGAAAGCGAACAGCAGGTACAGGGTACCGATGTCTTTGTGGTTGGTGGCATACACCCAGCGGCGCCAGCCTGCGGGAGCATGGTGGTGATCGTCGTGGTGGTCAGCGGCGTGACCGTGCGGATCGAGAACTGCACTCATGGGATTTCCTCTTCTAGCCTGGTACTTTTATTTGGTGTCAGCGGTGGGTGCTTGCGCAACCTGCTGGGCGGGCGCTGCCTGCGCAGACTTCTTGTCCTGCTGGGTCTTGACCCAAGCCGAGTAGTCGGCTTCGCTGAGCACCTTCACGTGGATGGGCATGTAGGCGTGTTCCTTGCCACACAGTTCCTGGCATTGACCGTAATAGTCCCCCACCTTTTCGGCACGGAACCAGGTGTCACGCACAAAGCCGGGGATGGCGTCTTGCTTGATGCCAAAGGCCGGCACGGCAAAGGCGTGGATCACGTCGCTGCTGGTGGTGATGATGCGGACCTTCTTGCCGACCGGGACCACCAGCGGGTTGTCGACTTTGAGCAGGTAGTTGTCGATGCTGTTGCCCGGTGCGCCCGAGTTAGACAGGATGCGCTGCTCGTTGTCCAGAGACGAAATGAAGGCAATGCCATCGCCCTCGCCTTTGAGGTACTCGTAGCCCCAGCGCCACTGATAGCCGGTGGCTTTGATGGTCAGATCGGCGTTGGAGGTGTCTTTCTGGGTCACCACCGCGCGGGTGGCGGGGATCGCCATGAAGATGACGATGATGAAGGGCACCACCGTCCAGGCAATTTCGACCTTGATCGATTCATGGAAGCTGGCCGGCTGATGGCCCACCGACTTGCGGTGCTTCCAGATCGAATAGAACATGACGCCGAACACGGCGACGAAGATGCCCAAGCAGATCAGCAGCATCATGGTGTGCAAATCGTGCTGTTCTTCGGCCACCTTGGTAGCGGGCGGATGCAGGTTGAGCTGTCGCACGGCCGGGCCGCCGGGCAAGTCATTCACGGCGTGCGCGGCGGTGGCCACCCAAGCCGAGACCCACAGCAGTCCCGAAGCAAATTTTTGGCGCATGGAATTCATCATGTCAGTGCTGTCTTTAAAGTCTGAAACGGGAGGCATCAACGGAACTTGGCTTGGGGAATGACCCGCAACTCGCCGGGCTGGGCCGCGATGTAGTTGGCCAATTCCTTGAGTTCCGCATGGCTGAATTGTTTGGCAATGCCGCCCATGATCGGGTTGGATCGGCCCCAGGCCGTCGTCCCTTCTGCCTTGTAAGACTTCAAAGCCACGAACAGGTAGTCGCGGTTTTGCCCGGCGATCTTGGGATAGCTGGGATCGATGGGTTTGCTGAAATTGGGGCCGTGGCAGGAGTTGCAAGCGCCCTTGGTCAGCAGCTCCGCCACACGGGCCGAAGCCGGCGCGGGCTGCTCCGGCAGGCTGGTGGCCGGGCCGTGACCTTCATAGTAAGCAGCGACATCCGCGATGTCCTGGTCCGACAGGCCCTGGGCCACGCTGCGCATGGTCGAGTGCTTGCGCTCACCGCTCTTGTAGGCGTGCAACGCGGTCGTGATGTATTTGCCGCTTTGACGCGAGATCATCGGCACCTTGTACACCTCGGGAAAACTGGCTTGGTAGCCGGGAATGCCATGGCAGCCAATGCACATGGCGATCTTCTTCTCGCCGGCCAAGGCGTCTCCCTTGACGTCCTGGGCCATGACGGCCGTGCTGGTGAACGATGCCGTCGCCAGTGTGGCCAGGGCCAGCCTGAGTGTTTGATGCGTCATTTGTGAAAGTTTGAGTGGACCAAAAAAAGCCTAGGGATTCTAAGTAGCTTGATCCATGTCAAAAGGGGCGGGTTAACCCTTGATCTAGTTTCGCACCCCTCGGACAGTCAACTGCGAGACAGCTTCAACCCCAACCGCTCGGTGGCCACCCAAAAGCGTAGACAATCCGCACGCCTTGCCATTCCCGCCCATGAGTTTTCTCCCTGTTCTTCAGCAATACCACGCCCTGACCAAACCCCGGGTGGTCCAGTTGATCGTGTTTTGCGCGCTCATCGGCATGGTGCTGGCCATTCCTGGCTGGCCGACCTGGCACGGCTGGGAACGGATCGTGTGGGCCTGTCTGGGCATCTGGCTGGTGGCAGGGGCTGCCGCTGCCTTCAACTGCCTGGTGGAGAAAAGCATCGACGCCAAGATGCGCCGCACGGCCTGGCGTCCCACGGCGCGCGGCCAGCTCTCGGACTGGCAAGCCCTGGCGTTTTCTGCCGCGCTGTGCGCGCTGGGCTCCTGGATTTTGTACATCCAGGTCAACGCCCTGACGATGTGGCTGACCTTCGCCACCTTCATTGGCTATGCCGTGATCTACACCGTGATCTTGAAGCCGCTGACGCCACAGAACATCGTCATCGGCGGAGCCTCGGGTGCCATGCCGCCCGTGCTCGGCTGGAGTGCCATCACGGGCGAGGTGGGCTCGGAGGCGCTGATCCTGTTTCTCATCATTTTTTTGTGGACCCCGCCGCACTTTTGGGCACTCGCCCTGTACCGGGTGGAGGACTACCGCAAATCCGGACTGCCCATGCTGCCCGTGACCCACGGCAGTGAGTTCACCCGCCTGCAAATCCTGCTCTACACCCTGCTGCTGATGGCTGCCTGCCTCATGCCCTTCGCCTTTGGCATGAGCTCGTGGTTGTACTTGGTGGTGGCGTTGGTGCTCAGCCTGGGCTTCATTGCCTACGCGCTGGCACTGATGCGCGCCTACTCGGACACACTGGCACGCAAGACCTTTCGCTTTTCGCTGATTCACCTCTCGGCGCTGTTTGCCGCGCTGTTGATCGACCACTACCTGTGAGCGGGGATCCAGGGGGCCGCCCGCTGATGCGGGACAGCCACCCCAACGACCCTCAGACCTTTTGATAGATCTGAGCGCCCGTCTTCACAAACTCCACTGCCTTGACCTCCAGGCCCTTGCTCAGGGCGTCGTTCTCGCTCAGGCCCTGCTTGGCGGCAAAGTCCCGCACGTCTTGCGTGATCTTCATCGAACAAAAGTGCGGGCCGCACATGGAGCAGAAATGCGCCACCTTGGCCGACTCCTTGGGCAGCGTCTCGTCGTGGAACTCGCGCGCCTTGTCCGGATCCAGGCCGAGGTTGAACTGGTCGTCCCAACGGAACTCGAAGCGCGCCTTGGACAGTGCGTTGTCGCGGATCTGCGCGCCCGGATGCCCTTTGGCCAAGTCCGCCGCGTGGGCCGCCAGCTTGTAAGTGATGATGCCCGTCTTGACATCGTCTTTGTCCGGCAAGCCCAGGTGCTCCTTGGGTGTGACGTAGCACAGCATGGCGCAGCCGTACCAACCGATCTGCGCTGCACCGATGCCGCTGGTGATGTGGTCGTAGCCCGGCGCGATGTCGGTGGTCAAGGGCCCCAGGGTATAGAACGGCGCCTCGTGGCACTGCTCCAGCTCGAGATCCATGTTTTCCTTGATCAAGTGCATGGGCACGTGGCCCGGGCCCTCGATCATCACCTGCACATCGTGCTTCCAGGCGACTTGCGTCAACTCGCCCAGGGTGCGCAGCTCACTCAACTGCGCCTCGTCGTTGGCGTCGTAGATCGAGCCGGGACGCAGACCATCGCCGAGGCTGAAGGCCACGTCGTAAGCCTTCATGATCTCGCAGATCTCCTCGAAGTGCGTGTACAAAAAGCTTTCCCGGTGGTGGGCCAGACACCACTTGGCCATGATGGAGCCGCCGCGCGAGACGATGCCCGTCATGCGGTTCGCCGTCAGCGGCACGTAGCGCAAGAGCACGCCAGCGTGGATGGTGAAGTAATCCACGCCCTGCTCGGCCTGCTCGATCAGCGTGTCGCGGAAGATCTCCCAGGTCAGCGCCTCGGCCTTGCCGTTGACCTTCTCCAAAGCCTGGTAGATCGGCACAGTGCCAATGGGGACCGGCGAGTTGCGGATGATCCACTCGCGCGTTTCGTGGATGTTCTTGCCCGTGGACAAATCCATCACCGTGTCCGCGCCCCAGCGGATGGCCCAGGTCATCTTGTCCACCTCCTCGTTGATGGACGAGCCGAGTGCGGAATTGCCGATGTTGGCATTGACCTTCACCAGGAAGTTGCGGCCAATGATCATCGGCTCGCTCTCTGGGTGGTTGATGTTGTTGGGAATGATGGCGCGCCCCCGTGCCACCTCGTCGCGCACAAACTCCGGTGTGATGACGGCGGGAATGCTGGCCCCCCAGCTCTGCCCCGGATGCTGGCGCATCAGCATCGCCGCCATGCGCTCGCCAGTGGGACCGGCCTCGCGCAGCGATTGCACATACTGCTCACGTTGCTGGTTCTCGCGGATGGCGATGAACTCCATCTCAGGCGTGACGATGCCGCGACGCGCGTAATGCATCTGCGTGACGTTGGCGCCCGCCTTGGCGCGGCGCGGCTTGCGGTGCAAGCCCGGAAAGCGCAACGACTGCAAACCGGCATCCACCGCGCGCTCACGACCGTAGGCACTGGTCAGGTCGGTCAGCACCTCGGTGTCGCCGCGCTCCTCGATCCAGCCGGCACGCAGCGTGGGCAATCCCGATCGGATGTCGATGCGGTGCGCCGGATCGGTGTAGGGGCCCGCGCAGTCGTACACAAAGATCGGCGGGTTCTTTTCACCTCCGAACCCCGCTGGCGTATCCGCTTGCGAGATCTCGCGCATGGGCACACGCAGATCGGGGCGCGACCCCTGCACGTAGACCTTGCGCGAGTTGGGCAAGGGCGCGATGGCGGCGGGATCGACCTGGGCTTGGGTGGCGAGGAACTGGTCGGTGGCGTTCATGTCGGAGTCTCCTGGTGTGTGCTCCGAAGGTCGCCCCGCAATGCCATCCGATGGATGAATCTCGTGGGAGAGACAGCTCTTCTTACGCCGGTATCAACCGGATCAAGTTCTCGGGTTTGGTTGGGACCATCTCAGTCTGCGACATGCAGACACCCCGGAGCAGTGGTGCATTCTAGCGATGACGCCCAAGTGATCGTTGGCACTGGCAAGACCCTGCTGCGAATCACATAATGGCCCTTGTCTGCTTTTGTGATGTGAGCCCATCTTGAAAATTTGTCGCTTCAACCAAAATCGCCTCGGCGTCGTGCTCGACCAAGCCGTGGCCGATGTCTCCGAGGTCTTGTCGCTGCTGCCCGCCCAGCACTACCCGCTGCCCCAAGAAGATTTGCTGATCCGGCACTTGCCCGATCTGATGCCGCGCATCCAAACCTTGCTGCCACAAGCACCGCGCGTTCCCCTGCATGAGGTGCAGTGGCGCAGTCCCGTGGCCAATCCCGGCAAGATCATCGCGGCGCCCGTCAACTACAGCCTGCACCTGCAAGAGGTGCTCAACGACCGCAACCTGCACAACGACAACCAGATCAACCACATCCAACGGGCAGGCTTGTTTCTCAAGGCCAACAGCTCGCTGGTCGATGCGTGTGAGGGCATCACCCTGAACCAGCCCGATCGGCGCACCGACCATGAAATCGAGCTCGTCATCGTCATCGGTCGGCGCGGCAAGAACATCCAGGCCGCCGATGCGCTCGCGCATGTGGCGGGCTATTGCGTGGGACTGGACATCACCATCCGTGGGCCGGAAGAGCGGAGCCTGCGCAAGTCACCCGACAGCTACACCCTGATCGGACCGTGGCTCACCACCGCCGATGAAGTTCCGTCGCCCGGTGCGCTGGCCATGCGTCTGCAAGTGGATGACGAGCTGCGCCAAGACGCCCACACCTCCGACCTGATCCTGGGGGTGAGCGAACTCATTGTTTTTGCGTCGCGCTTTTACACCTTGCATCCGGGGGATCTGATCTTCACCGGCACGCCACAAGGGGTCGGCCCCATTGGCCCGGGACAAACGCTGCGCGCCGAGATCGAAGGACTGGGAACTTTGCAAACACGGGTGCAGGTCTGAGCAGAGGGTTTGAAATCGACACTCTGGCATCACACTCCTACAATGGTCGCATTCTTAGGTTCACGCGAGCGCCCTCCCATGCCCAACTTTTCCAGCCTCCTTAAGTCAGAAATCTCCCGCATCGCCAAAAAGGAAATCCGCGCGGAAAGCGGGGCGCTGAAAAAATCGTCCAGCCAACACCGCAGCGACATTGCCGCCCTGAAGCGGCGCGTGGCTGAACTCGAAGGCATGCTGCGCAAACTGCTCCGAAGTCGGTCCACGCCAGCCGCCGAGAAAGCCCTCAGCGGAGAGAAAAGCCTGCGCTTTCGGGTATCCGGCTTCATCACCCTGCGCAAAAAACTGGACTTGTCCGCTGCCGAAATGGGCCAGTTGCTGGGCGTGAGCGCGCAATCCGTCTACAAGTGGGAACAAGGCAAGGCCCGCCCGCGCGCCAGTCAGTTGCGACAAATTGCGCAGGTGCGAAAGCTGGGCAAGCGCCAGGTGCAGGAGCGCTTGGCACAGGCAGCAAGCTGACACACGCGCAGTCGCGGCATTCGTCATGCCGCGACGCAGATTCAGGACTTGATGTACTGCTCCAACTGCTGGATCTGAAACTGCTGGTCTTCGATGATGGCCTTGACCAGATCGCCAATCGACACAATGCCCAGCAACTCACGCCCTTCCAGCACCGGCAGGTGGCGAATCTTCTTGCCCGACATGAGCTGCATGCAGTCCATCACCGACATCGCCAGGTTCGCGCAGATCACGCCCGTGGTCATGATGTCCCCCACCTCGGTGCTCTCGGACTTCATGCCTTTCAAAGCCACCTTGCGCGCGTAATCGCGCTCGGAAAATATCCCCACCAAACCTTCTTGCGACACCACCGGCAACGCCCCGACGTTGTAGGTGGCCATCACCTGCAAGGCGACAAACACCGAGTCGTTGGGGCGCACCGTGATGATTTCGGGCGATTTGTTTTTCAGGATCTGGGTCAGCGTCTGCATGTGGTTGTCCTCCTTCAGCGGGGTTTAAGCATAAAGTTGCCCGCCCCCAACGGACCTAGGGAAAACCTGTCACCGCAGCGCCCTCCCCGCGAAAGCTCACTCGGGCAGGACACCGATTTCGCGCACCACATCCGCCCAGCGTGCCGCTTCTCCCGCCAGAAAGCGGCGCACGTCTTCCATCGACATCGAACCATCGGCCAGCGGTCCGATGGTGGCAATTCGGGCCGCGATCTCTTTGTCGGACAACAAGGCATTGACATCGCGGTGGAGTCGCTGCAGTGCGTCGGCCGGTGTTCCCGTCGGAGCCACGATGGCGAACCAGCCCACCATGTCGAAGGTGCCGTAGCGTTCGGCCAACGCAGGCACATCCTCCCAACCCGTCACACGCTTGCCCGAGGTCGTGGCCAAGACGCGCAGCTTGCCCTGTCGTGCCAGGGCCGCGGTTGAGGCCAGGTCGGCGACCATGGCATCCACATGACCACCCATCAGGTTTTGCGTGCCCACACCGACGTTGGCATAGGGAACCAGATTGGCCCCCAAACCCGCACGGGCATTGAAGAGTCGCGCGATCATGCCGCTGAAGGTGCGCGGCCCCTCGTTGCCCAAGCTGAAAGCTCCGCCACCGGCCTTGGCTTTCGCCACCAAATCATCCAGCGTGCGGATGGGGGAATTGGCGTCCACCAAGACGGCAAACGGGCTGCGCGCGATGAAGGCCACCGGCACAAAATCCTTGGCCGTGTCGTAGGGCAATTGCTTGAAGAGCAAGGGGTTGGTGATCAAGGCCGCCGTGGTGGCGAAATAAAAGCTGTAGCCATCGGCGGGCGAGCGTGCTGCGGCCTGAGCGCCAATGGTGTTTTGTCCACCGGGTCGGTTGTCAATCACGACCGACTGCCCCCAGTTCTTGGCCAGTGCGTCCGCCAGAATGCGCGCCACGTTGTCCGGCCCGGACCCCGGCGGCTGCGACAAGATCCACTTCACGGGTTTGTCGGGCCAGGCGGCCCAGGCACTGCTGAGGCCGCACAAACTGGCGGCGGCGCTGGCTTGAAGAAAGTGTCGACGTTGCATGGCGAGTCTCCTGTTATGGGGGTTGGTTGTCGATTCCATCACTGCAGCGTCTGCTGCCATTCCCGTCTCAAATTTTCTGCATCCTCGGTTGTGCGCGCGACACCAAACACATAGTTGTCGGGCCGCACCAGCGCCGCATGACAGCCATGGGTTGCAAACCAGCGCGCCAACACACCCTGCGTTTCTTGAAGTGAATCGCCCAAGACCCGCGTTGTCCAGCCCTGGGTTTCGGACGGTGCGGGCAACTGTCCATCACCCACCCAACGCCAGCCGTGGCCCTGCACGTCGTCCATCAAGTGAACGCTGTCGCCCACGGCGATGCGAGGCTGAGGAAACAAGGTCCCCCGCGCCGGATGATCGCGCTCACTGAGGCAACCCGACGCCAGCTTGGGCAGCACATCCTGTCGGGGCGTGTCTTTGACCACGCCACCGCACTCACGCAACAGACGCGCGTCGCGCTCACGCGCGCGGGTTTCGTCACGCTCGCAAATCACGGCACCGATCTCTTTGATGCGTTGGGTGAGCGCACGCACATGGGCCTTGCGCTCCTGACCATAGCTGTCGAGCAGACGATCGGCCGCAACCCCTTGCACCTGTCCTTGCACCACGGCGATGAGCTTCCAGGCGAGATTGGCGGCATCGCGCACGCCCTGGCACATGCCCTGCCCCAGGAAAGGGGGCTGCATGTGCGCCGCATCGCCCGCCACCAGCACGCGCCCCTGCCGCCACACATCGGCCACCAAGGCGTGGAATCGGTAGCTGGCTTGTCGCCAGAGCTGTCCATCCTCGGGCGTGATCCAGCGTGACAACAAACGCCAGGTGCCCGCCTCGGTGGCGGCCTCAGCCGGGTCTTCACCGGGCTTGAGCGAGATCTCCCAGCGCCGATGGTTTTTCGGACCGATGACCATGGTGCAGGGCCGCTCAGGCTCGCAATACTGAACGCTCACCGCAGGCAACTTGCGCAGCCCCTGTTCGTTGAGCAAGACATCGACCACCAACCAGGGCTCATCGAAGTCCAGATCTTCCAACGCGATGCCGGCCAGGGTGCGCAGGCGACTGGCCCCACCGTCGCACGCCACCGCCCACCGCGCTTGGATGTGTTGCTGGCGACCATCTGCATGCTGGAGCTGGAGTTGCACCCCATCGGCTTGCTGGGTCATGGCCTGCATCTCGGTCTGCAAGGCCACGGTGACCGTCGGACACTCGGCCACCCGCTGGCGCAAGGCCTGCTCCACCGGGGGTTGGGTGAACACCATCGACGGGATGTGCCCCTGCGGATAAGGAGGCTCGATCATCGTCATGCGACGAATGAGTTGCCCATCGACGCCGTAATACTCGGAGTTGGTGAAAGGCTCGAAATAAGGCTCGATCTGCGCCAGCACGCCAATTTGCTGGAACACGCGCATGATTTCGTGGTCCAGCGAGATGGCACGTGGAATCTCATACACACCGGGCAAACGGTCACACACATGCACCGTCAGTCCTGCTTGGCCGAGCAAGGCCGCCAGCACCGCGCCCACCGGGCCATAGCCCACGATGGCCACGTCATAGATGGGCTCAGCCATGTGAGCCTCCATGCTCGGTCACCGGTGCAAAACACACGGCGCGCTGCGCCTGCTTGAGCCGGTCGGTGGGCCCCACGCCCAGGCCCCACTGATCGAGCCGCCCAGGCGGCCACTTCCAGTCCTGGGGACCACGCGCGCAGTAGCTGTCGTCGATTTGCTGCACCTCGGCGGTGTACTCGATGACGATGCCAAAGGGGCCCACAAAGTAATTGAAAGCGTTGTCGCCCGGCCCGTGCCGACCCGGCCCCCACTCGATGGCGTAGCCGGCGTCCTTCATGCGGCCCGCGCCGCGCATGACCCCATCGAGATCGGGCATCAAGAAAGCAATGTGGTTGAGGGCGTCGTTGTCGGTGTCGCCCAGCGCCAGGCTGTGGTGATCGTCGTTGCAACGCATGAACGCCATGATGCGTGTGCGATCGGAGAGTGAAAAGTCGAGCACGCGCTCGACAAAGTCACGGGTGTGTTCGACCCGATGGCTGTTGAGCACCACATGCGCGAGGCGCAGCGGACGGTCTCCATCCGTGTGCCCGTCGGCATGCAAGGTGTCGCCATAGACCAGTTCGAACACACGGCCATCGGCGTCGGCGATGCGAATCGCTTCACCACCACTGGGTTCTTGCACGGGAGCCAGCGGCGCCACCAGACGTCCCCCTGCTGCCACCACATCTTGCGCCACGGCTTGCAGTGCCGCCCGCGAACGGGCGCGCAGTGTGACATGGCGCAACGACACAGGCCCGTTGCTGGCATGCAACGCCAGCAAGTGGTGATCGGCGCCTGTGCCGCGCAAGTAAATCGCATCGGCGGTGCGTGCTGCGACTTGCAGATGCCACACCTGGGTGAAGAATTGTTCGGCCTGGGGCAGATCGGGCACGGTCAGCGCCACGCTGCGCAGGGCCTGCACACGAGAAGAGGCATGGGTCACGACGGACTCCTCATCCCACCTGCAAGCCGACAGCCTCGATGCCGGCGATGCAAATGGCCTCATCCTCGTCACCCGTGCCGCCACTGGCACCGACCGCGCCCAGCAATTCACCCGCGGTTGAACGAACCAGCACGGCGCCGGTCTGCGGCAGAAACTGACCACCCGCCGTGGACGCCAACGACACAAAGAAATTGGGGTTGTCTTTGGCGCGTGCCGCCAGTTGTCGGCTCGACACGCCCATCCCCACCGAAGCCCAGGCCTTGCCCCGGGCGATGTCAAAGCGAAACATGCTGGCACCGTCCTCGCGCGCAAAGGCTTTCAAATGCCCCGCATCATCCAGCACCACGATGCCCATGGGTTGGTAGTTGGCCTTGCGGGCGGCGGCGATGGCGGCTTGAAGAATGCCTTGCGCCTGTGCCAGGGTCAGTGGCATGGGTGGTCTCCTGTGAACGGCTGTGGGCCTGTGATTGGAGGGCGAGTCTAGGCAGTCCCCGGTCATTTATCCAGACGATTTTCTGGATAATCGCCATCCACGCCATGGATATCCGAAAAGTCGATCTCAATCTGCTGCTGGTGCTCGACGCCATGTACCAGCACCAGCATGTCACCCGTGCCGGCGAGTCACTCGGCCTGAGCCAACCCGCCATGAGCGCAGCCCTGGCGCGGTTGCGCCATCTGCTCGGCGATCCGCTGTTTGTGCGCGCACGTCAGGGCATGACGCCAACCCCGCGGGCTGCTGCGCTGCAAGCCAGCGTGCGCGATGTGGTGCAACAAATCACACACCACATCTTGCAGCCGTCGGGCTTCGATCCGCGCACCAGCACCCAGCCATTTGCGCTCATCACCCCCGATATTGCCGAGGTGAATTTCCTGCCCCGACTGCTGACCGAACTCTCCAGCCAGGCCCCACACATCAACCTGAAGACGTTGGCCATGCCACGCGAAGCGGCAGCCCAGGCATTGGAATCGGGCCAAGCCGATCTGGCCGTGGGCTACTTTCCCGACTTGCAGCGCGCCGGCTTTTTCCAGCAAAAACTGTTTGCCACGCCGCACGTGTGCCTGCTGCGCAAGAAGCACCCCGAAGTGGGCGAGCGCATGAGCCTGTCGCAGTTCACCCACCTGTCACACGCCGTGGTTCGACCGAACGGGCGTGAACACGTGTTTGAACAATTTTTGCAACGCCACCACATCCAGCGACGCGTGGTGGTGGAGTTGTCGCACTTCATGAGCGTGTTGCCCATCATCGAGGGCTCTGACCTGGTGGCCACCATTCCGCGCGACTTGGCCGAGTTCTTTGTGCGCCACGGCCAGGTCCGCTATGTGGAGACACCCATGAAGTCGCCCGTCATCCCGGTGCACATGTTCTGGCACCAGCGGCTGCAAAAAGATTCGGCGCACGAATGGCTGCGTCAGACGCTGTATCGCTTGTTCCGTCAAACGCACTGAGCCAGGGTGACGCGTGTCAGCCTGCGTGCTGCTCCACGTCTTGCTGCCAGCCACCGCCCCGATAGGCGATGAGGCGAGCGTAGTAACGCTCGAACACCGGACGGATCTCATCCAGTGGCACCTCGTCGTAGCCGCCGTGGTCGGTCAGGTACTCCATGTGCTGCTGGCCTTCAAGGTCGAACGGGTGGCTGATCGAGTCGTGCACGCCGTCGAACTCCAGCGGACTCACACGCATCTTCTCGCACAGCGTGGCGTTGAAAGCCGGCGTGGCCTTGACCCAGCGCCCTTCAATCCAGATCAGGACATAGCCGTGGCGATAAAACACATCGGTGTCCATCATGGCGCGCAGGCGTGGCGTGGTGACGTGGTTTTTCACATCGGCCAAGCCAATGCGTGCGGGAATGCCCAGCGCGCGGCACAAGGCCGCGAGCAAGGTGGCTTTGGGCACACACCAACCCTTGCCGCGCTCGATCACGGTGGAGGCACACATGCCCTCGATGGACAAGTCGATGTGGTACGGGTCGTACAAAAACCCGTCGCGCACTGCGCCGTACAGATGCACCGCCTGCTCGCGCACGCTGGCCTGGGGCCATTGCAGTTCACGCGCCAGCGCTTGCACCCGAGGGTGCGCCACATCGATGACGGGCGTGGACGCGAGCGCGGCATCGCGTTGCACGGGGTCCAATCCGGCGTGGGTCATGGGGTTCACTCCTGCTGCATGAGGTGGCGGCCAATGATGAGCTGCTGGATCTGGGTCGTACCCTCGTACAAGCGCAACAGACGCACATCGCGGTAAAAGCGCTCCACCTTGTATTCGTTGATGTAGCCCGCACCGCCGTGGATCTGCACGCCGCGATCGGCCACCCGCCCCACCATCTCGGTGGCAAACATCTTGGCGCACGATGCGCGCATGCTGACATCGGGCACGGTCACACCGAACGGTTTGGCGTCGTAACGCGCCGCCGTCTCGCGCACCAACGCCCAAGCGGCCAGCATCTCGGCCTGGCTGTCGGCCAGCATGGCCTGCACCAACTGGAAATCGCCAATGCGCTGGCTGAACTGCCGCCGCTGCTGTGCATAGGCCACGCTCTCTTGCAAGATGCGATCGGCCATGCCGCAAGCCAGCGCCGACAGATGCAGGCGGCCGCGGTCGAGCACCTTCATTGCCGTCTTGAAGCCCTTGCCCGGCACACCGCCAATGATGTGGCTGGCCGGCACCCGCACGTTGTCCAGATTCACGTCGCAGGTCTTGGTGCCACGTTGTCCCATTTTTTTGTCCGGCTTGCCCAGTGACAGACCCGGCAGGTCAGCGGGCACGATGAAGGCCGAAATGCCATTCGCACCCGGACCATCGGTGCGCGCCATCAAGGTGAAGGCACCCGCCCGAGGGGCATTGGTGATGTAGCGTTTGGTGCCGCTGAGCAAGTAGTCATTACCGTCGCGCACGCCGCGTGTCTTGAGCGAAGCTGCATCCGAGCCCGCATCGGGTTCGGTCAGCGCAAACGAGATGATGAGCTCACCACTGGCAATGCGCGGCAAATAGTCGCTCTTTTGCTCAGGCGTGCCGTCCATCAGGATGCCTTGCGAGCCAATGCCGATGTTGGTGCCAAACACCGAGCGAAACGCAAACGCGGTGTGCCCCATCTCGTAGGCCACTTCGCACTCTTGTTGCATCGACAAGCCGATGCCACCGTATTCCTCGGGAATCGACAGGCCAAACAGGCCCAGCTCCTTCATCTCGGCGACGATGTCGGTGGGCACCTCATCGTCTTCCTCGACTGGGTTCTCGGCAGGCACCAGCCGCTCGCGGATGAAGCGTTGCAGGCTGGCTTGAAACAATTCAAAGCTTTCGGTATCGAGTGCCATGGCACACCTTTCAATCAAATGGAGAGGGCCAGTCGGGTGGCCTGTTCAATCGCACGCAACGCATCGAGTTCAGCCGCCTCGTGCGCACCCCCAATCACTTGCACGGGCACGCCCAGCGCTTGCAGGGCATCGGCCAAACCACGCTCCGAACGCTGACCGGTACAGAGCACCACGTGGTCGACGGCCAGCACATGAACCTGATCTTGCACACGGTAGTGCAATCCTTCGTCATCCACCTTCAGATAGGTCGCGCCCACGGTCTGTGTCACGCTCGCACGGCGCAAGGCCGCCTTGTGGATCCAGCCCGTTGTCTTGCCCAGATGGCGCCCCATCGCTTCGGGCTTGCGCTGGAACATGTGAATCTGCCGTGGCGGTGTCGCGGCTGGTGCCGCAGCCACCACGCCTCCGGGCGCGGTGATGCTCAGATCCACGCCCCAGGTGCGCATGAAGCTCGCGGTGTCGGTGGACACCGCCTCGTCTTCGAGCAGGAAGGCCGCCACATCAAAACCGATGCCCCCCGCGCCGAGGATGGCCACGCGCGGCCCCACCGTCACCCGACGCTGCAACACCTCCACGTAGCTCAACACCTTGGGATGGTCCAGGCCCGGCAAATCTGGACGGCGCGGCGTCACACCGGTGGCCACCACCACTTGGTCGTAACCCGCACGGGCCAGGGTCTCGGCTTGGGCGATCACCCCCAGATGCAGCTCCACGCCCGCACGCGTCAGCGCCTGCCGAAAGTAACGCAGCATTTCGTTGAACTCGTGCTTGCCCGGCACTTGCCGCGCCAAGTTCAGTTGCCCGCCCACCTCGTCGCTGCGCTCCCACAGGCTGACACGGTGTCCGCGCTGTGCCGCCTCGACGGCGAAGCTCATACCCGCAGGCCCAGCGCCGACCACGGCGATGCGCTGCGAGGACGGGCTGGCACTGGCCACGAAATCCAGCTCTCGCCCCGCTCGCGGATTGACCAGGCAGGTCGCGGTCCGGTCGGTGAAGATGGCGTCCAGACACGCTTGGTTGCACGCGATGCAGGTGTTGATGGTCTCGGGCTGCCCCATGCGGGCCTTGCGCGCAAAGGCTGGATCGGCCAGCAGGGGACGCGCCATCGACACCAGATCGGCGGCCCCACTGGCCAGGATGGACTCAGCCACCTCTGGCGTGTTGATGCGGTTGGACGCCATGACCGGGATGTCCACGGCGCGCCGGATGTTGCGCACCGCCTCGATCCAAGCCGCGCGCGGCACGGCGGCGGCGATGGTCGGCACCGCCGACTCGTGCCAGCCCACGCCGGTGTTGAGGATGTCGGCCCCGGCGTTTTGCACTTGGCTTGCCAACTCAGCCACCTCTGCGGCGGTCATGCCACCGTCCATCAGATCGATGGCCGAGATGCGGTACACGATCCAGAAGCCCTCGCCCACCACAGCGCGCTCCGCGCGCACGATCTCCAACGGCAAACGCAGGCGTCGCTCAAAGTCACCACCAAAAGCGTCGTCGCGCCGATTGGTGATGGCCGAGGTGAACTCGTTGATGAGGTAGCCCTCCGAACCCATGATCTCAACGCCGTCGTAACCCGCCTGTTCGGCCAGTCGCGCGGTGTGGGCAAACGCTGCGATCAGATCCCAAACCTCGGTGGTGCTCAACGCCCGAGGCGCAAAGCTGTTGATGCGGGCCTTGCCCTCGGACGGTGCGACACACCCAGGCACGCGCGCATAACGTCCAGCATGCAAGATTTGCAACACGATGCGCCCGCCCGCTTCGTGCACGGCGTTCGTCACGGTGCGGTGGTGTTGCAACTGGCTGTCGTCTTGCAACACCGGGCTTTCCGGGTCCATCACGCCTTCGGGGACGGGCGCGTGTCCTCCGGTCAGGATGAGTCCGATCTCACCGTGCGCACGCTCGGCGTAAAAAGCGGCCAAGCGTTGCTCGCTGCGGTCCAGGGTTTCCAAACGCGTGTGCATTGCGCCCATGACCATGCGATTGGGCAGATCCCGACCTCGGACCTGCAAGGGGCGAAACAGATGGGGGTAGCGTTGCATGCACGGGCTCCTCTGGCTGGATTGTGAGCAGAGGTGATTTTTACGTCAACATCTTGCTTTAAAGATCAGCATCAAACAAGGGTAAATACCAGCCGCTCACGGAAGTGCAAGCTAGGTACCACCAGCTCTCGGCGCAGGATGAAAACCTATTTTCCATCAAGTTCATGCTACTATCAACGCCTCTCCCGAGCACCTGCCACCATGCCCTCGTCTCTCGAACCCACCTACGAGCAATCGGTGTATGCCATCCACAACCGGCTGTTCTTTCGCCTGTTCCAAGTGGGCAACACGCTGGACCGACAAACCACCAAGGAGCTGGGCATCACCACGGTGCAATGGGCGGTGCTGGGCGCGCTGTCGCGCCCCCAGGTGCAAGAGGGCATGTCGTTTTCGGAGCTGACCGAATACCTGGTCGTCAGCCGGCAAAGTCTGGACGGCGTGCTCAAGCGGCTGGAGCGCGATCACCATGTGCGCCGCGTCACCGACACGCAAGACCGTCGCGCCAAGAAGGTCATCCTCACCGCCACCGGCCGCAAGTTCTGGGCTGGCTTGCAACCCCGCATCTACGAGTTCTACAACCAGGTGATGCGGGAGTTTCGCTTTGACGACAAGGTGTCGGTGGTGCATTTCCTCAACCTCACCCACCAAGGCTTGCTCAACGTCAAGCTGCCCGATCCCAAGAAGTCCTGACACGGTGTTGAAACCCCACGCAAAAGGGCACCCGAGGGCGCCCTTTGCATTGGCCAGCCCGCAGGCTTATTTGCTGCTCTTGAGGAACTCGGCCGACTGTTCCTTGACCACTTGGTCCACCACATCGGTGTAGGCCGCGATCCAATCCGACTGCGGCACCCACTGCTTGCCGTCCCACATGTCGATGCGGGTCTTGCCGCCGCCGCCATGGTCTTTGGCGGTCACGGTGACCGGCGCGATCAAGCCGTTGGCGTCGAAGTTGCGCAGGCTTTCCATGCCAGCCTTGATCTTGGCCGCAGTCAGCGGCATCTTGCCTTGGCGAATCGCCTGACGCACCCCCTCGAACGCCACCGAGTACATGGCCAGGCCGGTGTTGTAGTAGATGTCATCCAGGTTCTTGCGATCGCCGTTGCCTTTGCCCTTGGCATAGAGGTCGTTGATGATTTGCTGGATCAACGGATGGCTGGTGCCACCGACCACGTTGGTGCCGCGCTTGATGCCCTTGGCTTCTTCGGCACCGATGTTGGCAATGTCCACTTCGTTGAACCAGTTCACGGAGATGACCTTGTCCATGGGCACGCCATTGCGCTTCATCTCGCGCGCTGCGGCCACGTGCATGGCGGCCAAGTTCCAAGTGATCACCCAGTCGGGGTTGAAGCGACGGATCTGCGTCCACACCGCCGCCTGGTCACGCCCGGGCAGCGGATTGGGGAACAGCTGCAAGTCGAAACCTTCTTTGGCCTGCAAGGTCTTCAAGATGGGGATCGGCTCCTGACCGAAGGCGTAGTCGGGATAGATGAACGCCACCTTCACGCCCTTGAGGTTGCCGTTGGACTTGTTCTTGATGAACTGCACGTTGTTGGCCATCTGACCCCAGTAGGTCGGACCAATCGGGAACACCCACTTGAACACGTCACCGTCGATGGCATCGCCACGACCCACGAAGGATTGCAACAAGATGTTTTGGTCTTGCATGACGCGCGGCAACACGGCCCGCGACACGGGGGTGGACAGCGTGTCAAAAATCATCACGCCTTCGCGCTTGAGCTTTTCATAGCACTCGATGCCGCGCTGCGGTTCGTTGCCGTGGTCCTGCACCACGATCTCGATCTTTTGCCCTTCCAAACCGCCTTTGGCATTGAGCACATCGGCGTAATCCTTGGCCGCTTGCACGATCTGCGGCGTCACAAAGGTATAGGCCTTGCTCAGGTCGTAGCAGATGCCGAACTTGACCTGCGCTTGCGCGGCGGTCGTGCCCAGACTCAGCGTGACAGCAGCCATCAGGCCCAGTACATGCTTTCTCATCGTCGTCTCCTCAAGTGGTTGTCGATTGGTCTTATCCGATCAGCTCAGCCAGCGCTTGCGACGCCGGTAGTGCTTGATGTCGCGGAAGTCCCGCCCCTCCGCCCCACCCAGGTAGAACTCCTGGATGTCCGGATTCTTCTTCATGGCCTCGGCACTGTCGTGCATGACGATGCGGCCATTCTCAATCAGGTAGCCATGCGACACCACTTCCAGCGCAGCGATGGCGTTTTGCTCGACCAGCAACACCGACAGGCCTTCTTGTTGGTTGATGCGGCGCACGATGTCAAAAATCTCGGCCACCAAGAACGGGGCCAGCCCCAGGCTGGGCTCGTCGAGCATGAGCAGACGCGGTTGCGTCATCAAGGCACGACCGATGGCCAGCATTTGCTGCTCACCCCCGGAGAGGTAGCCGGACTCGGCGTCGCGGCGTTGGGCCAGGCGAGAGAAATACGTGTAGACCATGTCGCGCTGGCGCAGCATCTCGGCGCGGCTGCTGCCTCGAATCGCCGATGCCGCCACCAGGTTTTCGTCCGGGGTCAGGTGTTCGAACACGCGCCGCCCTTCAAGCACTTGCACGATGCCCAGACGCACCCGGTCCTGCGGTGTCAGCGCATCGATGGGCTGGTTCATGAAACGGATCTCGCCGCGCGTGACCTCGCCACGCTCGGCCTTGAGCAAACCACTGACGGACTTGAGCAAGGTGCTCTTGCCAGCACCGTTGGCCCCCAACAAAGCGACCATGCCGCCCTGGGGAATTTCGAGCGAGGCCCCTTTGAGGGCCAGCGCCACGTAGTCGTAAATCACCTCAACGTTGTTGAGGGAGAGGATCAGATCCTGCGGGGTCGAAGGGGTGCTCTGCATCGAAACCCTCACTTGCGTGCGTAGCCAAAGGGCCACAGCATCAGATAGTTGCGGACGTTGCCGTAGAGCTTGCCCAAGCCCATGGGCTCGACGATGAGGAACAAGACGATCATGCCGCCATAGACCACATGCGGAATGTGCGCCAGCGTTTCCACGCCCAGGTCAATGCCCACCGCCTGCGTCAACCAGCCAATGAGGTGGTTCATCTGAGTGGGCATCAGCAAGATGAAGGCCGCACCGAACCAACTGCCGATGATGCTGCCCAAGCCACCGACGATCACCATGGCCAGCAGCTCGATGGACACATTCACCGAAAACTGCTCGGGCGTGACAGCACGGTAGAACGTGAAGATCAGCACCGCCCCGCTGACACCACCGATGAACGACGAGGTCGCAAAGGCCACCAGCTTGTAATAAAAACTCTGCACCCCGATCACGGCGGCAGCAAAGTCTTTTTCGCGCACCGCCACCAGCGCACGCCCGAGTGCCGTGCGCCGCAAGTTGAGCATGAAGACCGTCACCAACACGCACCAGCCCAGCGCCACGAAGTACAGGCCACCATCGGATGTCACGGTCTGCCCCAACAAGCGCATGGCCGGGGCTTGCAAGGTGGCCGAGACACCGCCACTGATGGCGGGCACATGCGAGATGACCCAGTCCATCACAAACTGCAAGGCCAGCGTGCTCAAAGCCAGGTACAAGCCCTTGACCCGCAAGGCGGCAAACGCGAACACCACGCCGATGACCATGGCGGTCAAACCGCCCAGCACCACCGCAAGCTCCCAAGGGATGCCGTGGCGCGCGCCATGCACGGAGGCATAGGCCCCGATGCCCATGACAGCGGCGTAACCGAAGTGAAACTGTCCGGCCCAGCCAATGATGAGGTTCAGCCCCAGCGTGGCCGACGTCCAGACCAGCCAGGGCAACATGTAACTGGTCAAGGCCAGTGGGCTGACCAGCCACGGCGCCAGCACGGCAAACAGCGCCAGCGCTGCCAACATGTAGCGGTCCGCCGGGATGGGAAACAGACGCCGGTCATCGGCGTAGTTGGTGTGAAAGATGCCCGCTTGACGAAAAAACATGGCTCACAACCTTTCGATGTCGTGACGACCGAACAGGCCGTGCGGACGGATCATGATGGTCACGATCAACACAGCAGCGATCACCAACTCGCGTGTGCCACCCCCGAGCAGCGGGTCGAGGTAACCCGACGCCACGCTCTCGAAAGCGCCCAGGAACAAGCCGGCCAGGATCGCTCCGCCCAGACTGTCCATGCCCCCGAGCACGGCCACTGTGATGCCCTTGAGCAAGAGCATCGACAGCGACTGGTCCACACCTTGCATGGACGCCCACAGCACCCCAGCGACGGTCGCCACCATCGACGACAAGGCCCAGGACAAGCCCACGCCGCGCTCGACCGAAATGCCCACCGACCACGAGGCCATGTAGTCGTCGGCGATGGCCCGCAGCACCACGCCCCGGCGCGTCTGAAAAAAGAACACGAACAGACCAAACAGGATCAGGGTCACCACTGCGCCGATCACATACGCACGGTTGAGCAGCAGCGGGCCCATGAACAGCGGTTCATCGCTGATGCCGATGCGCATCGGGCGTCCGTTGCCACCCCAGATCGACAGCGTCAGCGCACGCAAGAAGATGTCCAGCCCGAGCGTCATCATCAAGATCATGACGATGGGTCGCCCCGCCAGCGGTCGCAAGGCCACGCGCTCGATGCCCAGACCGAGCAGGCACATGGTCAGGATGGCCAGCGGAATGGCCAGCCACATCGGCAGCGACAAACCGATGGCGTAGAACAACACCACATAAGCCCCCACCATGGTCAGCGCACCCTGCGCCAGGTTGGGCACCGACGAGGACTTGTAGACCAGCACCACGCCCATCGCCACCAAGGCGTACATCAAGCCGGCCAAGGCGCCGTTGATGCCCAGTTCCAGGAAATAGTTCAGGTCCATCGTCACACCTCGCGGATCACCAGTTCACGTTCCAGTTCACCCACATCGCCCGTCTCGTACACGATGCGTGCCTTGAACACCACCTGCGCTTGTCCGCCGTAGACGGCCTCGATGACCGTGGCATAGCGTTCTTCCACCACGTTGCGGCGCAACTTGCGGGTGCGGGTGATCTCGCCATCGTCGGCATCAAACTCCTTGGGCAGACTGACCATGCGCCGCAGACGCAAGGGCTCGGGCAGTGCGGCATTGACGCGCTGCACCGCCTGGATGAGCAAGTCCAACACCGGCGGCTTTTGCGACAGGTCGGCGTAGGACATGTAAGTGATGCCCCGCAGCTCGGCCCAGTGCCCCACGGCCTCCATGTCGATGCAGACCATGGCCGCGAGGTGATCGCGTCCACTGCCCAGCACCGCCACGTCTTTGATGTAGGGGCTGAACTTGAGGCGGTTTTCGATGTAGTTGGGGATGTAGCGCTCGCCCTGCGCGGTGTAGACCACCTCGGACAAACGCCCCAGCACCACCAGATGGCCGTCTTTCTCAAGATAGCCCGCGTCGCCCGTGTGCATCCAGCCATCCTGCAAGGTCTTGCGCGTCGCCTCCTCTTGCTGGAAATAGCCTTTGAACACGCTGCCCGAGCGGAACAAGATCTCGCCATCGTCGCTGATGCGCGCGTCCACGCCGGGCAAGGGGCGGCCCACGGTGTGCAGGCGCACCTCGTCGGCTTCGTGCATGGCGTTGAAGGCACTGGTCTCGGTCTGGCCGTAGAGCTGGCGCAACTTGACCCCCAGTGCGCGGTAGAAGATGAAGGTGTCCTCGCCAATCGCTTCGCCACCCGTGAACGGATGCCGCAAGCCGCTCAGCCCGAGTTGGTCCTTGATCGGCCCATACACCAGCCACTCGCCCAGGCCACGCAAGGGCTCGCTCCACCAGGGCACGGGCTTGCCTTCGAGTTTGAGGCGCTCATGCGCGATGGCGGTGTCCATGAAGAAACGGTAGACGGCCTTCTTCAAAGGTGTCGAGTCTTCCATGCGCACCTGCACCAGCGTCAGCAGGTTGTCCCAACTGCGCGGCGCCGCCAGGTAATACGTGGGCGCGACCTCGCGCAAGTTGTGCAGCACCGTCTCGGCGCTCTCAGGAATGTGAATGGCGAAGTTCAGCGCCAGGCCCGCACCCACCGTCAACGCGTAGTCACCGATCCAGGCCATGGGCAAATACGCCAGCACGCGCTCGCCGTAGTCAAACGACTTGGCCTGGTACGCGTTGCGGACACCCGAGAGCACATTGCGATGGCTCAGCAGCACGCCCTTGGGTTTGCCCGTGGTGCCCGAGGAATGGATGATGACGGCGATGTCGTCGGGCTGGGCGCGTTCGATCAAAGACTCGCGCAGCCCCGGCTCGGCGGCCAGCCGCTGCTGCCCGCGCTCAATGAGCGATTGCCACGACAGCAAGCCCGGCGCGTCGTAAGCGCCCATGCCGCGCGGATCTTCGTAGATGATGTGACGGATGTGGGGGCAGCGCTCGCGCAGATCCAGGATCTTGTCCACCTGCTCCTGGTCTTCCGCCAGCACAAAGGCCGCGCCCGCTTGCTCGATGACGTGCAGGATTTCGTCCGGTGTGGCGTCCGGGTACACCGGCATGGCCTGACCACACAGCGTGGCCGCCGCGATGTTGCCCGAGTACAGGTGCATACGGTTGTCGCCGATCACCACCAGGCCACTGTCGCGCACAAAGCCCAGGGCGTCCAGGCCGGCCGCGCAGGCCAGCACCTCGTCGAGCCATTGCGCCCAAGTCGTTTCCTGCCAAATGCCCAAGTCTTTCTCGCGCACCGCCACCGCGTTGCCGCGCGCTTGCGCGTGCAAAGTCAGCAGGCGAATGAGCGTCGTCTCAGGATCGAGGTTCCAGCGTGTCGACTCACCCTGCATGGCGCGCACCTCCGAGGTAAGCCTTGATGACGCGCGGGTTCTGGATCACCTCGCGCGGCACGCCGGTGTCAATCAGTTCGCCGTAGCTGAGCACCAGCATGCGGTCGCAGATGCCAGTGATGATGTCCATGTGGTGTTCGATGAGCAGCACCGTCACACCGCGCTCGTCGCGGGCGTCGAGCACGAAGCGCGCCATGTATTCTTTTTCTTCCTGGTTCATGCCCGCCATCGGTTCGTCCAGGATCAGAAAGTTCGGCTCCGCCACCAGCGCACGGGCAAGTTCGACGCGCTTTTTCAGACCAATGGGAATGGCATCGACCAGTTCATCGCGCACGTTTTGCAACTGCATGAAGTCGATCACCTCTTCGACCAGATGGCGGTGATGGATTTCCTCGTCGCGCGCCAGCCACGGGTACAGCGCGGTGCGCCAGACACTGGGGCGCATGTGCACATGGCGTCCGAGCAAGATGTTGTCGAGCACGGTCATGCCGTTGAACAGCGCCAGATTCTGGAAAGTGCGCGCCACGCCCTGGCGCGCCACCTGGTGCGGGGCCATGCCCGTGATGTCACGGCCATTGAGCAGGATCTGCCCTTTTTGCGGCGGATAAAACCCGGTGATGGCATTGGTCATGGTGGTCTTGCCACTGCCATTGGGGCCGACCAGGCCAAAGATCTCGCCCCGACGGATGTGCATGCTCACGCCGGTCAACGCCACCAAGCCGCCAAAGCGACGTTCGATGTCGATGACCTCCAGCACCTTGTCGCTGGCGGGCGGGTTTGTCTCGTGTGGTTGCATCTCAGATACCCACGGCCTGACGGCCTGCGCGCGAGCGTGCCACGATGGACTTCATGATCTGCGACGTGCCGTCACCGATCTGGAACCCCAGCACATCGCGCAGGCGCTGCTCCATATGGCCGCGATCGTAGCCGCCATGTCCAAACATCAGCAAGCTGGCATGGATGGCGTCGTAGGCGAGCTTGGGGCCCCACCATTTGCACATGGCCGCCTCGGCCGAATGGGGCTGGTCATGGTCCTTGAGCCACAGGGTTTGCAGGCACAGCAAGCGCGCCGCCGTCACCTGGGTGTCGAAGTCGGCCAGGGTGTGCGACACGCCCTGGAACGAGGCCAGCGGTTTGCCAAACGCTTCGCGCTGGGCCACGTAGTCCCAGGCTTCTTCCAAGGCCACACGCGCCACCGCCAGCACTTGCAAACCGATCAGAGCGCGCGAGTAGTCAAAGCCCTGCATCACCTGCACGAAGCCCGCACCCTCATCGCCCAGTCGGTGCGACACGGGCACACGCACGTTTTCGAAAAAGATGGAACCCCGGCCAATGGCACGCTGGCCATGGCAGTCAAATCGGTTGCGGGTGATGCCCGGCAGATCCATCGGCACCAGCACCGCAGAGACGCCGCGTGCGCCGGCTTCCACCGGCCCGGTGCGCGCAAAGACCACGGCAGCATCGGCTTGATCGGCTGCGGAGATCGAGGTCTTCTCACCATTGATGACGTAGTGGTCGCCGACGCGTTCCATGCGCAAACGCAGGTTGGCGGCATCGGAGCCGCCGCGCGGTTCGGTCAGGGCAATGGCCAGCAAGGCCTCGCCTTGGGTGAGCTTGTGCAACCAGGGTCGCGTCACCGCTGGATCGCCATGTTCGCTGAGGATTTGCCCGTTGAGCGAAGCCAGCAGGTTGATGTAGGACAGGCTGAGATCGGCGCGCGCGATTTCCTCGTGGATCACACCCGCCGCCAAACAGCCCATGCCCTGACCGCCACAGTCCTCGGGCAACTCCGGGGCGATGAAACCCATCTGCCCCATCTCGCGCATCAAGCTGCGGTCGAGCACACGGCTTTGGTCCCGCTCCAAAAAGCCCGGCGCCACGCGCCCGTTGGCAAAGCGGCGCGCATGCTCGGCCAGCGCCTGCAAATCTTCATCGATGTACGGATTCATGCCCTGCCCTCCTGGCCTGGATCACTTGACGTATTTGCGGAACTCGGGTTTGCGCTTCTCCGACAAGGCCTTGACGCCTTCGCGCGACTCGTCGGTGTCGTAGTAGAGCTTGAGGGCATACATGCCCATGCCGGCAATGCCTGCCTGGTGCGCGGTGTCCATGTTGAAGCTGCGCTTGGCAATGGCCAGGGCCGTGGGGCTGCGCTCGCAGAGTTCTTCGCCCCACTGCTGCACCGTGGCGTCGAGTTCGTCGTGCGGTACGCACAGATTGGCCAGACCCATGGCCACAGCCTCTTGGCCGCTGTAGCGACGGCACAGGTACCAGATCTCACGGGCTTTCTTCTCGCCAACCACGCGGGCCAAAAACGCCGTGCCATAACCCGGATCGACCGAACCCATCTTGGGACCGACTTGACCGAATTGCGCCTTGTCCGAGCAAATGGTCAGGTCGCAGATGGTGGCCAGCACATTGCCGCCGCCGATGGCGTAGCCCTGCACGCGCGCGATCACTGGCTTGGGCACATTGCGAATGGCGTCGTGCAACTCTTCCATGGGCAGGCCGATGGTGCCGCGGCCGTCGTAGTTGCCGTCGTGCGCGGACTGGTCGCCGCCAGTGCAAAACGCACGATCGCCAGCGCCAGCGAGCACGATGGCGCCCACCGACTTGTCGTAGCCGGCCTTGTTCAGCGCCTTGATCAGTTCGTCGCAGGTCGTGCCGCGAAAGGCGTTCATCTTCTCGGGCCGGTTGATGGTGATCCAGGCCACGCCGTTGCGGTTTTCGTAGAGGATGTCTTGGTAGCTCATGGGTGGGACTCCGTGAAAAAGGTCAACCGGCCATCGTCAGACCACCCGAGACACTGAGCACTTGCCCGGTGACAAAGGCGGCATCGTCGCTGGCGAAAAAGGCAATC